>Ga0268298_10000019_pt1 | contig 193674 bp, 141 predicted proteins | sample WWTPWeurt_MetaG_FD_194462 | JGI IMG/M metagenome (GOLD analysis project Ga0268298, IMG submission 194462) | Activated sludge microbial communities from WWTP in Nijmegen, Gelderland, Netherland - WWTP Weurt | ecosystem: Engineered > WWTP > Aerobic digester > Activated sludge | place... | reverse complement strand
AGCCACATTATTATTTTTAATCTTACCCTGAATTTACGCAAAAAGTGCTGAATTCAGGGTTTTTTATGGCTTTTATTTTTTCACATTGTGTTAATTTCTAGAGACTTATAATTTTACCGAATAGCCCTCTGTAAATCCAAAATACAGTTCACGAAGCCATCGTTTGTTTGATCTGTCGGTAAGCTACAAAACCCATCAATCCGATCAACATCAGCGAGCAGATCATGGAAAGCGTTTTGCCCAATTGGAATGAACTGGGCTTGAACTCTAAAATAATTTCGTGATTGCCGGCTGGAATTTTTGCAGCCCGCAAAGCGTAATTGGCGCGCACTAAGTTGGATTCTTTTCCGTCAATGAAAATTTTCCAGCCCAAATTTGGACCGTACCATATTTCAGAGAACACAGCCAATTGATCTGCATTGTTGGTCGATTTGTAGGAAATTTTGTTGGGAGAATAATTTACCAATTCGATGCTTCCGCTTCCATCGGCGGAAATACCGTCTACCAGTGATTTGAATTCTTCGTGCACGATGGCCGTTTGTTTGGTTTGAATTCCGTTCAAGGCCTGTATTTCTTCATCCGGTGTTTTAACGTATTGAATGTTTTGAACAAACCATGCTGGCCCATTTGCATTGGGGTTCGGCAGTGCGATTTCTTTACCAGCCTGTCCAAGGATGAAGTATTTTGTATTGAGCATGTTAAAGACCTGCAACCCAGCCAACATTTGGATAGCTGCAGAGTCACTTTGCGCTTGAGGCAATTGACTGGATAGGGTTTGTATTTCCTTTTCAAGATGATGGTCGATGAGGTCCTGGTACCTTTGCAATTTAGCAGGGTGGTATCCTCCAACGTTTTTATGGTGGAATGATGGAACGCTGCTATTAAAGGTATTTACCGTCAAATCCAAAATGCGGTGATACGATTTGTCTTGTAGAATTTGTTGGTCAACAGGTCGAGGCTTTTGTACTGCATCTTTTCTTGATTTGGTGACAAAATCATCTTTATGAACATAACGTGTTGCTACCCCACCAAAATCGAATAGTATCAAGGCACACACCAGGATGACCATCCACTGTTCCTTTAATTTCTTATTTGCATACAACCACAAGGCTGCACAAGTAAATAAAATGAGGGCGAATGACCTCAATGAATCTTTTTGCAACAAGTCCTTGCGATCCTGAATAAGAGCCGGAAGACTGAAGCCTTGGTTCACATAATTTGCATCCGATGCATGCTCGAAGCCGAACAAACTACCTCCTAAAAAAGCGAGGATTAAACAAAGACCTCCGGTGATTCCACCACTATACAAGAGCTTTTTTTGTAGTTGTTGTATAGGTTCTTTAGAATCCAACCATTCTTTGATGGCCAACATGGAGAGGACAGGAACAAAATAAGAAACCACCGATAAAACACTGCTGGGTGCCCTGAATTTAGAATACAGCGGTAAATAATCAAACAAAAATTTATTTAGAATCGAAAAATGTTTCCCCATTGAAAGCAAGACTCCGAAAAGCACAGCTGAAGCAATCCACCACTTCAATGGACCACGAACGATGAATAGGCCTAAAACGAACAGCAAGCAAATGATGGATCCAAAATAAAAAGGACCACTGGTAAAAGGTAATTCGCCCCAATACACTGGGCCCTGAAATCGTTTTGGAACCTGGTAGCCCTTTTTTCTCAATTCTTTTGCCGATGCGGAGCTCGTGCTCAAGGGTTCTGAAGTCCCACCTCCGGCAGCACCGGGAACCAGGCAGGCAAGCACATCCTGTGTGCCATTGCTCCATGTCATCGCATAATCCCATTGGAGCCCAGCTTTGTTTACATCAGCTTGTGCATCATCAGCCCGTTGCTGTAATATGTGACCTCCACGCATGGTCTCTTTGGCATATTCGTATGTGGGGAATATCGAACTCGCAGATGCCAAAAAAGCGAGCAACAAGACCAATCCAAGATAAAGTGAGGGCAGGAGGAAGGAGCGAAATTCTGCTTTTTTGAAGTAGTAAAATGCATAGGATAATATCAAAGGGAAAGTGAGTAAAAATAAGTAATAGCTCATTTGAACGTGGTTGTTCAAAATATTGATGCCCATGCCCAATGCGAACAATGCTGCACCTTGCCAATGTTTACCCCGATATGATAAAATGATCCCGGCAAGAATGTAACCGGCCATTCCTAGTACCACCAATTTTGGAAGATGTCCTGCCTCCCACACAATAAAATTTCCAGTCACCATGAAGGTTGCTAAGCTCCCGGTGAATGCCCATGTTGATGATAAACCGATCACTAAATAAAATACATAAAAAGATAATGCGCACAAGAAAAAAATCGCAATAGGCCCCGTCAAAAAGCCCAAGCTTAAAATCTTTTGAGCGTAGCCCAAAAAATTGTAATCGGTAGGCGTTGAAATTTGGTAGGCAGGCATTCCGGAAAACATGCTTTGGGTCCACAATGCCGGATCATTTGGGTGTTGTTTATTGTAGGCGATGATTTCTGCAGCGGAACCTTCCCAAGATGTAACATCCCCTTGTTGAATGGTTTTTCCTTGCCAATGGGGGAAGAAAAAATAGGAAATGATCACAAGAAAAAGCAACCCACTGATGAGATGTGGATATGATTTTTGAACGAGTGTATTTTTCATGCCGTTTGAATATTGGTGATAATCAGTGAATTGAGTTGAAATGAATAGCCAAAAATACAAAGAAGCGGAGATCCCATTGAACCTTTTCTATAAAGTGCAGCGAGATCGGGCATTTTCTAACATGTAATTGGAACATGGCTTATTGCAATTTGATTAAGTGTTCTGACAGGGAATGCTGATTTGACCATTCCTGGTATTCAAAAATAAAGGGATGAATATTTAAGGAAAACCCTCATTTTTACAACATGGATTTCATGAGTTTGCTTAAAATATTGGTCCTATTGGCCATTGTCTTGTTCATATTCTCTTGCCGGCAAAAAAAAGAAAGGACAAAAAACATTGAGCAATGGTTGGAGCAACATTTTCCGGGTCAATTCACGGTAGTGGATACCCGTATGTCAGATCCTATTAAGAACCTCAGTTTCAAAGTAAAAAAATCCATCCTTGCAAAAAAAGATCTCCCTTTGGTTCAAATTGAAGTCAAGTGGGATGCAAGGGTAGAAGGACTTGAATTGGACAAACAGGAGATCATCCAGCAATTTGAAATTGCTGAACGAAAATTTCAAAATTCTCAGAAAGCTTTGCAAGAATTTAAGTCGGCCGGATTTACCAATCTTTCCATTGGAATGCGCAATGACGACTACATAATTTTATTTTTTCAGGAAATGACCCTGAATGATTTGCAAGCATTTGCAAAACAAGTGATGGAGGCCTGGGCTAATCTCGACGTATCGCAAGGCCATTATGCATGGTTTGGTTTGATGGATCCTGAAGCAAAAGGTGAGTTGTTTGATGAATTCATTCCATTGAAGCATTGGGTACTCGATTACAAGTGGCAGAATGAACGCACATGGTTTTTCCTGGAAGTTCCACCTGGAGAAGCATTGGAAAAAATTCAAGCCAAGGCAAGCTGGAAATTGAATGAAGGTTCATTGTGGATGAAAGAGAAAGCATTGACTTTTAAGCCGCAAATTCAAAAATGGACTTTGGAAAAAGGCAAAGGCCAAATGAAGCTATTGGATTTTACCGTAACAGAAGCAGGTCAGCAGGATATGGAATTGATTTTCAAATATCCTTACGAGGTCGAAGCAGACTCTTCAAAAACCATTCATGACTATTATTATATTCAAGCAATATATGATCACACCACCGGACAAATTCATGGAGTGAAAAGTGTCAAAGCCGAAAAATTGCCAGAGTAAGCTGGAAAAGGAAAAGTTTTTTGAATGGGTCACCACGGAAAATACCTTTTAACCTTGCTAGTCGCTTTGTTAACAAGGATTGCTAATGTAAGGACATTCAGCAAATGAATGTTTGGGGGGAGAACTGATTTTGAACATGGCTTATCAGATGTGGGAATGCTGGTGTTGCCATATCGATTGACTTACTCACAGGTATTTAATTCAATAGACAAGTGATCAATTATCGCAAGCTATCATTGATTTCTTTCAAAATAGCGGGATCGGGAACGAGATCAATTTCTGTTAATTTATTGAAAGGTGTGTCGCAAGTATTCAATAATCGATGTAAGTCTTGTTGATCTTCATTGATGTAAATCAAGCCTGTAAGAATTTCGTTGTCAGCATAAGATTGGTGCAATGCTTTCACGGCCGCATCTTTTACTGTTGGGTCCCAACCTTGTTGAATTTTTCTAAGTGCCAAAATGGATCCATCGTGCATTTTTAATTGTACGCTGTCTCCGGAATCGTATTGGGTAGTGATTTCATTTGCAGGGGGGATGAAGTCGACCGTGGAAGTGGCATCTACATGTTGTCTTACGTAATCATAAGATTTGGTAGATCCCACATTGTTGTTAAATGTAACGCATGGGGAGATCACATCAATCAGGGCGAATCCTGGATGCGCCAGCGCAGCTTTGATCAATGGTATCAGTTGCAATTTATCTCCCGAAAAAGATCTGGCTACAAAACCAGCACCCAACTCTATCGCCAGGCCCGGAAGATCGATGTTCTGAAACGCATTGACGCTTCCTGCTTTGCTTTTTGAGCCTTTGTCGGCGGTAGCTGAATCTTGTCCTTTGGTAAGACCATAGCAACCATTGTTCATGACAATGTATGTGATGTTGAGGTTTCTCCGGATCAAATGCACGAATTGACCCACCCCAATGGAAGCGGTGTCACCATCACCAGAGACTCCCAAATACAATAAATCTTTGTTGGCGAGGTTTGCTCCCGTAGCGACGGAAGGCATTCTTCCATGCACCGAATTAAACCCATGCGAATTTCCCAAAAAATAGGCAGGTGTTTTGCTGCTGCAGCCTATTCCGGATAGTTTTGCCAGGCGATGGGGTTCAATGTTTAATTCGAAACAAGCTTGTATCAATGCCCCTCCAATCGAATCATGGCCGCAACCTGCGCACAAGGTAGACAAGCTTCCTTCGTAATCTCGTTTACGAAAACCTAAGGCATTAACCGGTAATTCGGGATGTCTAAAATTGGGTCTTTGGTAACTCATGGATTGTTAGTTAAAATGAATCGGTTAATGTTTTACTCTTTGCCGCTGAAGAAGCTGCCTGTGGCAGCTTGTCCAGGTGTTTCAAAATTTGCATTTCAATTTGGTGGGAGGTGATAGGCAAACCGTCATAGTTGATTACTTTGATCAATTGGGTAGGAGGTAATTCCAATTCGTTGATGAGCAGTGATCGCATTTGTCCATCACGGTTTTGTTCTATGACAAACACTTTGTGATGACTGCGTATGAAATCCTCTACTTCCTGATTGAAAGGGAAGGACCGGATGCGCATTGCGTCCACGTTTATTCCTGCCAATGCAAGCTTATCTTTAGCTTCCAGGGCAGAATAAACCGTAGTTCCAAAAAATATGATTCCATATTCATGTTCCAAATGCGCTTGATAAAATTCTGGTCGTGGTACATAACTTTTAATGGTCTCCCATTTTTTTGCCAAACGATCCATGTTTCGCTTGTATGCAGCGCCATCTTCTGTATAAATTGCATACTCATCTCGGGATGACCCGCGGGTGAAATACATGCCCCTGGTTGGATGCGTTCCAGGTATGGTGCGATAACAAATACCATCTCCGTCTGCATCCAGATAGCGACCAAATCGTTCCATTTGTTCAAGATCCGAAGCGGTCAATACTTTTCCACGTTTGAATCCGGACGAATTGCACTCCAAGGGATCGGAGATGTGGTCATTCATGCCGAGGTCGAGATCCGACATCACGATGACAGGAGTTTGCAATTGATCAGCCAAATCGAATGCATTCTGGGTCATGTCAAAACATTCTCTCGGTGTGGATGGAATAACTAACACTTGTTTGGTATCACCATGAGAAGCGTATGCTGCAAGGGTAATATCCGATTGTTGCGTACGGGTAGGCATGCCGGTAGATGGGCCGGCTCGTTGTACATCAATCAAAACTGCAGGAACTTCAGCAAAATAGGCCAATCCTAAAAACTCTTGCATCAATGAAAGTCCCGGACCACTGGTAGCGGTGAATGCACGGGCTCCGTTCCACATAGCGCCAATGACCATGCCAATAGCCGACAATTCATCCTCTGCCTGCACGATGGCATATTTTTTTTGTCCGGTTTCTTCATCCGTGCGGTATTGTTCTGCATAGTCGCTGAACGCATCCACCACCGAAGTAGAAGGGGTGATGGGGTACCATGCAGCAACGGATGCACCACCAAAGATGGCACCCAAAGCACAAGCCGCATTTCCTTCAAATAAAATTTTATCTTTCAACAAATCTCTTCGTTCCAATCTGAATCGCAGCGGACAATCATAATGTTCCTTAACATATTGACTTCCCAATTCGAGTGCATGGTGATTGGGTGCAATTAGTTTTTCTTTTCCAGCAAATTGCTCTGCAATGATTTGCTTGAGTACCTCCATTTCCAAATTGATCAATGCTGACATCGCTCCTACGTAAATAATGTTCTTAAACAATAGGCGTTGCCTTGGATCACTGTATTCACGCACAGTAATTTCGGTCAAGGGTATTCCAATGTAATGGATGTCTTCACGAATCAAATCTTTGTGCAACGGTTTGGTATTGTCATAAATAAAATAAGCACCTGCAGGTAAAGACGCGATATCGGCTTTCATGCTTTGTGGATTGATGCATACCATGATATCAACCCCTTCGCGACGACCGAGGTAAAATTTTTCACTCACACGGACTTCATACCATGTTGGAAGGCCTTGGATATTGGATGGAAAAATATTTTTCGGCGTAACGGGAATTCCCATTCTGAAAATGGCTTTGGCAAACATGTTGTTTGCGCTGGCCGATCCGGTCCCGTTTACATTTGCAAAACGAATTACAAAATCGTTGATCACTGGATGTGTTTGCATGAGCCTGCTTTAGTAACTTGATATAAAAACTTTTGCATATCCCATGCAGAAGTTGGACATCGTTCTGCACATAACCCGCAATGCAGACATACATCTTCATCTTTTACCATCACCCGTGTGGTTGGCAAAGTTTCTGAAATGTACATATCCTGAGTTGTGTTATTTGCCGGGGCATTGAGTCTGTTTCGCAGATCTTCCCCTTCTCCATTGGGAACAAACGAGATGCACGATGTGGGGCAGATGTCAACACAAGCATCGCATTCAATGCATTTGGATGTGGTGAAAACGGTCTGTACATCACAATTCAAACAGCGTTGAGCTTCTTTGAAGGCCGTCATTCGATCAAACCCCAACTCCACTTCCTTCTTGCGATCTCTCAAGGTGAGTTGTTTGTCTGCCTGAGGCACTGGGAATCTTAGGTCATCTACGATTTTATTGTCGTAAGACCATTCGTGGATGCCCATTTTTGTAGAGATCAAGTTGATGGTTGGCGGAAGTCTGTCTTCCAGGCTTTTACCATTGCAATAGAGATCCATTGAAATGGCTGCCTGGTGTCCTTGGGATACAGCCGTAATGACATTTTTAGGGCCTAATGCAGCGTCTCCACCAAAAAAAACATGCGGCAATGATGACTGGAAGGTTTTTTCATTGATCGTAGGCATTTCCCATTGATCAAAAGAAATCCCCAGGTCTCTTTCGATCCAAGGAAAACTATTTTCTTGGCCAATGGCAAGTATGACGTCGTCGGCCTCTATGAACACCTCCGGTTCACCGGTAGGGATTAATTTTCTTTTGTTGTTCTCATAAACCACCGCCACTTTTTCGAAAGTCATTCCTTTGAGTTGCCCATTGTCAATCACGAATGATTTGGGGACATGGCAATCCAAAATTGGAATGTCTTCGTGCATGGCATCTTCTTTTTCCCAAGGCGATGCTTTCATTTCGGAAAAGGGACTTCTGACGACGACTTTAACGTCTTCTCCACCCAGTCTTCTCGAAGTGCGGCAACAATCCATTGCTGTATTTCCTCCACCGACTACAATAACTTTTTTTCCGATCGAATGAACGTGTTCAAATGCAACATTAGCCAACCATTCGATGCCGATATGGATATTGCTTTGGGTATCCCAACGTCCTGGCAAATCGGGTAGATCTTTTCCTTTAGGGGCTCCTGTTCCAATGAAAATGGCATCGTAACCCGTGTTCATCAAATCCTTCAAACTATGGACATAATGTTTGAAGTGGCGATGGATACCGAGATCCAAAATGAAACCAACTTCTTCATTCAACACGGTTTCAGGTAATCGGAATGAAGGAATCTGACTACGCATCATGCCTCCACCCAATTCCTGATCATCGTACAAATGTATTTCGTAACCCAAAGGAGCGAGGTCCCTGGCCACGGTCAAGGAAGCTGGACCAGCACCTACCAGGGCAATTTTTTTTCCATTGGGAGTAAAAGGTCCTTGGGGCATTCTGCTTTTCACATCCCCTTTGTTATCGGCTGCCACCCTTTTCAGACGGCAGATGGCTACGGGTTCCTCTTCAATGCGCCCTCGACGGCATGCCGGCTCGCAAGGTCGGTCACATGTTCTGCCCAAAACTCCCGGGAAAACGTTAGATTCCCAGTTCACCAAATAAGCTTCGGTATATTTTTCGGCAGCAATGAGTCGGATGTATTCCGGGACCGGCGTGTGTGCTGGGCATGCATACTGACAATCGACGACTTTATGAAAATATTCCGGATTCTTAATATCAGTTGCTTGCAAAATAGCTGTGTTTTAAAAGTTCACAAAGATATAACCGCCTTTTGAATGACCAAGAGCAATGCGCTTTGTTTGGGCATTTTGGCTTGTTAAAATCCTTTCCCATGGGGAAGCTAAAATGGTGGCAGGTAAGAGTGGTTTTTAAGGATGCGTTGGTCTGGCGGTAATCTTAAAAAAAAGAAGCTGCCGTGTCATCTTACCATAACACAGGCAGCCTCTTCCATGATACCAATAATCACATATTTTAACGCCAAACAGGATTGAATTCTGTGCGGCGATTCAGTTGTCTACCGTCTTTTGTTTTGTTGTCACCAATGGGTTTTGTTTCACCGTATCCGGCGGCAGTCAATCGAGCAACTTCAATGCCTTTTTTTACCAAATAGTTTTTGCATGATTCTGCCCTTTGGATAGAGAGTTTGAGATTTCTCATATCATCACCTACATCATCGGTGTGACCTTCAATACTCAAGTTCATTTCAGGGTATTTTTTCAATACACTCACAACATCATTCAACAACTTGAAAGATTTACCTGCAAGAGCAGCAGTGCCCGTTTTGAATTCGACTGCACGCATCGCTACATCCAGTTTCTTTTTGTCCTCTACTTTGATTTCCGGACAACCGTTGTTGCTTGCAAGGCCTTTTGTTTGAGGGCATTTGTCTACATTGTCTGTGACCCCATCTCCATCGGTATCAGGACAACCATTGATTTTTCCTGGAAGGTCTGGACAAGGATCAGTTGCATCCGGAACACCGTCATTATCGCGATCAGGCGGACAACCATTGTTGGAAGCAGGCCCGGGAACTTTAGGACATTTGTCATCGATGTCTGCAACCCCATCTCCATCATTGTCTGGACAGCCATTCAGTTTTCCAGCCTCTTTTGGACAACGATCGTCTTTGTCAGCTACACCGTCTTTATCGGCATCAGGACAACCTTTTACCGTGCCAGCAACATCCGGACAAGCATCGTCTCGGTCGTAAACACCATCCTTGTCACGGTCTGCTGGGCATCCTTGATTTTCAGGAACTCCGGGTTCATTTACACAACGATCACTTTTATCGGGGATGCCATCGCCGTCGCTGTCAGGACAACCGTTGATGGTTCCGGCCAGGGTAGGGCATTCGTCATGTTTGTCAGGGAATCCATCGTTATCAGAATCTTTGCTGTAAAGCAACATTTTTACCCCCAATGCATAGATCCAACTGTCTTTGCCATCTTCCAATGCAAAGCCATATTGTCCCTGAGGAGTCAAACTCACCCGATCGCTTAATCGGATGTCGAATCCCAAGCCTACAGGGACCTGTGCATACAAGTCATCGAATTCAAAATTTGGTAGTACCACACCCAAACCGCTGAATACAAAAGGAGAAACGGCTTTTCCTTTAAAGAAATGAACGTTCATCAATGCGTCGAGGCCAAAATACCATTGCTTACGTGTGTAACCAGTGACTTTTTTTGTGGCTTCATCGTATTTAGGAAAGCTCGCAAATCCAAGTTTAACGGGCATTGAAGAAGAAAACAAATCGCTGTATTGCCGGTGAAAGCCAATTGATATGGCTTTATCCAGATTGTTGAAAATCCTTTCATTATCCCGATTAGGAGCGTGGTAATTGATCCATGCTTGTTGAATGGATAAACCATTCTTATCATAATTCATGGATTGTGCGTTGGGCTTAGGTAAATAAGTGGCCAATGCAATCAGTACAATCAGTGTAATTTTTTTCATAAGCTTCAAATTTATGGTTTCAATGCCCAAATTTAATATAATGCAACAGCAGCATGACTTTTTTCAACGATTTTCTTTCACTTCACCATAGGGAATTCGCAAGACCGGTCATTCGGCTGCTTCCCAGAAAGATTTATTTTTGCACCATGGTGAGATTACACCGGAATCTAGTAGAGGCTGTATTTGCCGTGATTCGAGCAGTTTGGGAGGAACGTACACATGCGGACAAAGCCATTGAAAACATGCTGAAATCGAATCCACGGTGGGGCGCACGAGATCGCGCTTTCATTGCTGAGACGAGCTACGAAATCATTCGTTACTACCGCTTGTTAGCTCATATGGCGGGCGAGTCATTGGATTATTGGAAGATCATTGCGGCTTATTTTGTTTCCAGAAAAATTCCACTTCCAGCATGGGATCACTTTGCGGGTATCCCCGTAGAAATTTATCAAAATCGGTGGTTTGAAGCAAAGGAGGATCTGGGAATTTGTGAATCTTATCCGGAAGAGTGGATAGCATGGATGCAGAAAGATTTTCCAGACACGTATGCCGATGAATTGAAAGCATTGAATGAACCCGCTAAACTGGTGTTGCGTACCAATTTGTTAAAGACCAATAAGGACAGGTTATTGAACGAATTGAAAAAGCAAGGGCACAACTGCCATGCATTGACCGATGTTCCAGATGCATTGGTTGCGGATCAAAAATGGAATGTATTTCAAGATCCATTGTTCACGGCTGGCTATTTTGAAATTCAGGATGCGTCATCGCAGAGGGTATCAGAATTTATGGAGCTCAAGCCAGGAATGAGGGTGATTGACGCTTGCGCGGGAGCTGGCGGGAAAACATTGCATATTGCTGCCAAACTAATGAACCAGGGTAGAATCATTGCCATGGATGTAGAAGCCTGGAAGTTGGATAATTTGAAAAAGAGAGCCAAGCGTGCCGGGGCTCATTGCATCGAAACAAGATTGATTGAAAATAACAAGATCATCAAAAGGCAAGCGGAAACCTGCGACCGATTGCTCTTGGATGTACCCTGCAGTGGCACAGGCGTCATTCGCCGCAATCCAGATGCCAAGTGGAAAGTGGATCAGCAATACGTAGACCGCATGGTCCAATTGCAGCAAAAGATTCTCCAACAGTATTCCAAGATGGTAAAACCCGGTGGAAAACTGATCTATTCAACCTGTAGCATTTTGTCCTTGGAAAATTCAAAACAAATTGCTTATTTTTGTGCCGAACATCCTGATTTTCGTCTCGAAAAAGATTTATTGATTCGTCCTTGCACCAGCGGTTTCGATGGTTTTTACATGGCTCGCCTGGTCAAGACATAACCCATTATCGATTTATGAAAAACGTATTCATCATTGCTTTGATGCACCTGTCGTTGGTTGCATTTGGAAAAACCTGGAGGGTGGGCCCCAATCTCAATTACACGAGTCCAAGTCAGGTTTCCTCTTTGGTAGGAAATGGAGATTCGGTTTTGATTGAAGCGGCTACTTACTTTAAAGATGTTTGCATTTGGACTGCAAACGATTTGTTCATAACGGGTATTGGAGGCTATGCCATTTTGGATGCTCAACAAACCGGTTATGGAGGGAAGGCCATATGGGTCATTGCCGGGAACAATACAAAAATCTCTTTCATCGAGTTTCAACATTGTGAAGTAGTTGACCGCAATGGTGCCGGAATTCGCCAGGAAGGAAGTGATTTACATTTGAGTCATTGCCGTTTCCTTAACAACCAAAATGGAATCCTGGCTGGCGATCATCCGGACAGCGACATCGTGATTGAACATTGCGAATTTGGTTACAATGGCTCTGGAACGGGTTACACGCACAACATCTATGTGAACCACGTGAGGAGTCTTCGCATTCAATATTGTTACATGCACCATGCCTACTATGGCCATGAACTCAAAAGCAGGGCCCATCAAAACATCATATTGTACAATCGCATTACCAACGAAGATGGCGATGCCAGTTACGAAATCGATTTGCCAAATGGCGGCCAATCACTGGTGCTTGGAAACATCATTCAACAAAGCAGGTTCTCCGACAACAACACGATGATTTCGTATGGTCGTGAAGGATTGACCAATCAAGCTCCTCATGTTCTTTATTTTTTACACAACACGGTGGTGAACAATGAAGACAAGGGCATTTTGTTGAACGTTCAATCGAAAACCGATACCCTGGTGTCTTACAATAATCTCATTGCAGGAAATCTGACCATCCTCAGTGGAATTCCTGAAGTGTATACAGCATCCAATAACATAGTCGTCAATAACATCGGAGATTGTTTTTTCAAGGACGCAACCAATTATGATTTTCACCTAACCGAACAATCTCCTGGATTGGACGCAGCTAAAAAATTGGATCGCGGATTTTTGGGATATGAGTTGAATGCGGAGAAAGAATACGTCCATCCTGTTAAATGGAATTTCAGGTACCAAGATGGGAAACCCGATATTGGAGCTCATGAAAAGCAACAGCTGACTCATGTGACGAATGCGGATAAGATAAATCTTTACCCATTCCATTTTGACGTCAACAACAAAACGTTTCGGATTACAGGGCCCAAGGAGTCTCACTTTGATAAAAAATGGATTCGTTTGTTCAATGTGGAAAACAAAATCCTGGGTCAATTTATCTATCGCGAAGGTCAAGGAGTTCAATTGCCAAATTTACCCTCTGGTTACTATTTTTTCGTATCGCATGATTCCGATGCGCGCGTCGTTTGGCCTTTTATTTTTTGAGCTACAGGAAGCTCCCATTTGCAAATTACCAAGTCCGGGAATCATCCTTTGGTATGCCAATTCAAAGGATTAAGCCGACAAATGCTGCGTTCAGCCAGATCTGTATAAAGGACTGAAGGCAGGCATTTTTGAAAGATTGCAAAACAAGGATTGGAAAACTATCTTTTATTCTTGAATTTAATGGCGAATAGTTCTTGAATGCATGGTTGATCCAATGCAATATTGGTATGAATCATCTCCGTTTTTCGTTGCTTAGTTCATACAGAGTTATACCTTTGTCAATTCAAATGCCCACCGATGAAAACGCCGTTGATTGATCGTGAAATATTTTTTGGAGATCCTGAAATTTCTGCCGCACGATTATCTCCTGATGGAAAATGGTTGAGTTTTGTAAAACCATTCCAAGGAGTTCGGAATATTTGGGTCAAACGATTTAAACAATCGTTTCAAAAGGCTCGCCCTTTAACAAACGACCAGGCCCGACCAATCACCAGTTACTTTTGGACCCGGAACAGCAAGTGGATATTGTATGTGCAAGATCAACATGGAGATGAAAACTACACCGTTTTTGCGGTGAATCCTCGCGTCAAATCAAAAGATGAATTCATTCCGGAAGCAAAAGCATTGACCAAGCTTCAACACGTTCGCGTTAATATTTATGCTGTAGGAAAAACCAATCCCAACATAATTTATATAGGCCTCAATGACCGCGATCCTGCCTGGCACGACTTGTATTCGTTGAATATCTCAACAGGAAAACTAAAACGTCTTCGATTAAACAATAAGCGTGTGTTTGAGTGGATATTTGATCGCAATGACCAATTGCGCATCGCGGTTCGTGCAAATGAAGATGGAACTTCTGATTTTTTAAGATTGGATGGAAAAGCATACGAGGTGATTTATTCGGTCGATGTTTTGGAGTCTGCTCAGTTCCTGAGATTTCATGAAAACGGGGAAGCAATTTACCTGGAAACGAACAAGGGGAAAGATCGAAATTTAAGTCAGCTGATTCTCCTCAATTTGAGGTCGTGCGAAGAAGAATTCATTGAGAAGGATCCCGAGCAAAAAGTAGATTTCTCCGGTGCATTGTTTGCCGAAAAAGACAATCGCATGCTGGCCACTTTTTATACAGACGATCAATTGAGAATATATTGGCGTGACCAGCCCTTTCGGGAAGATTTTCAATTCCTTCAAAACAAATTTCCTGGAAAGGAAGTAATGATTTCCTCCATGACCTTGGATGAAACCAAGTGCTTGGTCTACATGACCAGTGATGTAGATTGTGGTTCGGTTTATTCGTTTGACCGTGTTTCTAAAGCATTGAAATTGCAATACCGGTTAAGACCATTATTGAATCCCAAACTGCTTTCCAACATGACCCCTATTCATTATCCTTCTTCCGACGGTTTGATGATTCCTGGATATTTGACTTTGCCAAAAGGATTAAAACATCGTAAGCTGCCCTTGGTAGTGCATCCGCATGGTGGACCTTGGGTGCGGGATGCGTGGGGTTACCATTCGGTAGCTCAGTTTTTAGCCAATCGTGGATATGCCGTTTTGCAAATGAATTTCAGGGGATCTACAGGTTATGGTAAAAACTTTCTGGATGCAGGAAATAAGGAATGGGGTGCTAAAATGCAGGATGACATCACTTGGGGTATCCGTTTTCTCGTTGAACAGGGATGGGTTGACCCAAAGCGTGTTGGCATCATGGGTGGAAGCTATGGTGGGTACGCAGCACTCGCAGCCGCTGCTTTTACTCCGGAAGTCTATGCTTGTGCCATTTCAAAAGTTGGACCCTCCAGCTTGATTACTTTATTGGAATCCATACCACCTTATTGGGAAGCTGGCCGAAAAATGTTTCACGTTCGAATGGGCGACCCAACCACCTTGGAAGGGAAGCAAATGCTGATGGAAAGATCGCCCCTTTATGCGGTGGAACGAATCCAATGCCCAATGATGATTGTTCAAGGAGCCAATGATCCGCGCGTTAAAAAAGCGGAATCGGATCAAATCGTGGAAGCCTTGCGCAAAGTTGGTAAAGAAGTGAATTATTTATGCGCTCCAGATGAAGGTCATGGATTCGCGCACCCTGTAAACAACATGGCCTTTCTGGCTTCTGCAGAACAATTTCTCGCAAAGCATTTGGGAGGCCGGTACCAGGAGTCCATGCCTGTTACGGTTCAAGAAAAACTAAATCAAATGCTCAGCTAATCAAGCTCATAAATGCTTGATTCATGGTGTGTTGGCGTACTTTAGCAATATGCATTGTTCAAAATATTCCCACGGAACTTGGTGAATGTCCGGAGTACTAACAAACGTTTGTTCGGAGCCAGATGCGGGGTCTGTAAAACCAATGGAATAACTGAACAATCCGATGCGCAATTCTTCAATTATTTTTTTTGCACCATACCATGCATCGTTCCAAATCGGATGTCCTAAATGTGAAAGTTGAAATCGAATCTGATGAAACCTACCCGTCCAAAGGTCCAACTGGAGCAAGCTGTATTCGCCTTTGTTTTCCACTACTTCATACCTTAATTTGGCCAGTTTGGCTTCCGGATTATTTGCATCTGAGGCAATTGCTTTGAAACCACTTTGTGATTTTAGTAAGTAATTGGTCAATACCGCACTCTTTGCTTTGGGCCGTCCTTCCACAATGGCCAAATATTTTTTCTTGACCATCCGTTTTTGGAATTGTTGTTGCAAGGCCTTCAGAATGGATGCCTTCTTGGCGCAAATCATGAGACCGCCCACCGGTTTATCCAGACGGTTTACCAATTGGCAAATGCTCTGCTTTTTCCAGGATTGATTTTGTTGCAAATACCCTTCCAAAAGTTTCCGCACATTGATGTTGTTTGAAGGATCCTCCTCTGCAAGCAAACCAGCGGGTTTATTGACAATGATGTAATCATTGTTTTCAAAAACGATCAGGGACTTTACAAAGTCATCATGCATACCACGCAAGGCTACGACATTATCGGATCAAAGTCAGATCACCTTTGAATAATTGCGTTGTGCTATCATTCCATTCTACAACGATTAGGTAGACGTATACACCTGGCATCATTTTCTCGTCTTTGAATTGTCCGTTCCAGCCATTCCGAATATCGGCTGGTGCTACGTGCTCTTTCATATATATGCGGTTGCCCCACCGGTCAAAAATTTGCATGGATTGCAATTCTTTGAATGAGTCTTCAGAAATTACAGGAAAAAATACATCGTTGATTTGATCACCGTTGGGACTGAATCCGTTGGGTATCCAGATATTCCTTCTGATGACTTCGATGCGGGTTCGGGCAAACGCGAGGCAACCCTTTTGATCGGTTACCGTGCAAAAATATTCGATGTCATCATTAAGATTTTGAACCACCGGTGAAATGCAATCTGTGCAGCTCAAGTTTGTGGATGGACTCCAACGAATGCTTCCTATTGAATCCAAAGGAATGGAAAACGTGGGTTGTAATGTATAGAATTCACCTGCATTGATTTTTACAAATGGTATTAAATTCATTGACACGCCAATGGCTGGTAAGATGTCAAAATCTTTTTTCAGTTCGCATCCATTGAAGTCGGTGATGGTGATTTGAAAACTTCCAGCCTGGTTGCCTTGTATTGTTCGTCCAGGCAAGGTTGTTCCTTCAAATTCTATAGTAAGCGGAGCTTCGCCTCCTGTAATCGAATCAATAGTTACATACCATAGGTCTCCCGGACATTTCATGGGATCGATCCGTAACCCGGCCTGTGAAGGATAATTGGTGTTTTCTGAAACGGCTACTGAATCGAGGGCATCGCAACCATTGACTGGATTAAATGCCCGGAAAAAATAGGTGCCTGCTTTGTCAATGGTGATATTTCTGTTTTGAGGGTTGCCGATAATATTGCCCTGTGCTGTGGTCCAGATGTATTGTTCGATACCCGATCCTGAAAAAACTAAGCCAGCTAAAGCGAGGTCTCTGATTTTGCAGGTGAGCTGACCGTAATTTCCGGCATCCACACGAAGGTCGTTCAATTGGGTTACTTGAATTGAATCCAGTGACGAACATCCGTTTGTTATGTCGGTGCTTTGGATGTAATACCATCCTTGTTTGTTCACACGGACGGAATCCATAGATGGATTACCAATAATTTGCCCAGTTGAGGTGGACCATAAATGATTCACCTTGCCGGAGGCATTTTGTACCGTTGACTGCAGCAATGTACTCAATACAGAGCAAGTAAGTTGCGTATTTCCAGTTATTGCTAAAATTGGTTTTTGCGTATTTTCTAAAACCGTTACAATGTTTGTATCGGAACAAAAATTTAATGTATCACGTATGATCAATTGATAGATACCTGGTTGATTTGCCGAAGAAGATCTCGTTTGTGTAGGTCCTGTGATCTGTCCGTTGGAAGTTGTCCATAAATAAGTCAACTGCCCACCAACACTTGATGGAGAACCATCCAATACAATGGAAGTTCTTAAACACGTCAAGGTGTCGGGTTGAAGTATAGCCGTTACCGGTTTGACTGTATCTGCGCGGATGATCAAGGTATCCATAGCAAAGCACCGATTCACGCTGTCGGTGACGAGCAGCGTATAGATTCCCGGAGCCTTGGCGATGATATTCTGTTGTTTGGGTGATCCCTGAATGCTCCCGTTAGCACTGTTCCAGTCAAAATGCAGTGGGTGTTGCCCATTTGAATTGGAACCGCTGAGTAGCAATTGGGAGGTTGCACAATTCCAGATTTGGTCAAGTCCGGCCGATGCAAGGGGAGACAAGGTGTCTACGGCAACCTGAACGCTTACTTTGGTGCTGCACCCATTGACTTCATCGAAGATGATCAACGTGTACATTCCGGCTTCTTGGACCTCAGGATTTAGCGTGTTGGGTCCATTGATATGTTGTCCTGCATCTGCGATCCAATTGTAGCGGATCGGATTTCCAACAGGTGATGATGCATTCGCGAAAAGGGTAATTTTTCGTACTGCACAGGTGAGTGTATCCGCATGTAAAACACTGCCAACGGGCGCGCTAAAATCTGGTGCAACCAGAACAGAAGAAGTGTCCGAACATCCGTTAGTCTGGTTGGTAATTTCAAGTAGGTATCTACCCGGGGCATTGACTAAAATTTGAAAAGTCCCTTGTCCGGATCGGATAGAACCATTTGTGGTAGTCCAATTGTAAATGTATTCAGGTCCCTTGGAGGAGTTGCTTGCATCCAGCATTTTCAAACTGTCTGCACAGGTAAATACCTGATCGGCTCCGGCATCAGCCATTGGTTTTGAAATGTTTTGAAAAATGTAAACGGAATCTTTCGAAGAACATTGGTTGGTGCTGTCTAAAACAGTGAGTATATACCAACCGGGTGCATCGACTGAGGTTTGGAATCCTTGGGCGTTGCCGATGATGTTTCCGCTTGGTGTGGTCCATTGAACGGTCGTATGGTTCATGGATCCGGATCCATTCAAAGTGATGGTTTTTTTATTGCAGGTAAGGGTATCCCCAAGGCCTGCCTGAACGGTTGGTAACAATCGGAGGTCTTTGATGTACAAACTATCGAGTGACGAACAACCGTTCGTATTGCGCGTTACCCTGAGTGTGACCCAGCCTGGTTGATCCACCAATGGTTCGTTCAACTGCTTGGTATGAAGAGTGGTGCCATTGGGGAATGTCCAGAAATATTCAAGTGAATCGCCGAGCGGAAGAACCTGAGCCTTTACCAAGTGATTGGGTACACTGCAACTCAAATCGAGATCCTTGCCAAGTTCAACCGATGGAGCAACCGTATCGAGGCGAATGTCCCATGATTGATCAGAGCGGCATTTATTGGCTTTGTCAAAAATGATGAGTTGATAGGTACCGGAATCCCGGGTACTGATTTTTTGTGTGTTGATAATTTGAGTGGCGTCTGGTTTGATCCACTGATATTGAAATCGAGAAGTGTCAAACGTTAGGGATTCAAGATTGGCCGAGTCTATTAAACAGTTGATCAAGCTATCGCCTTTTAATTGTATCGGTGGTTTGATGGTATCTGAAACCACGACGTCTTGCAATTCCGTTTCGCAACCTGAATCTTTGTCTTTTACGACCAATTTATAAACACCCGCTTCGATCACAAATGCGGTTGATTCATTTTGTCCTTTGATGATTTTATTTCCTGGAATCCAAAAATAACTGAAATTTCCACTTCCGTTCAACACCGAACCCGTAAGCGTGATGGTGTCTTGATTGCAATTGGCAATGCCTTCTACTTCGAGCGTTGCTTCTAAATCTTCGGAAGGTTCAATGGTTAAGTCGACTTCCTTTTCGCAATAAAAACTTCCATTGCGATAGATCACCTTCAAGTAATAAATGCCTCCACCTTGGCCTTTGGCAGTAATGCCATTGGAAGAAATAATTTTACCGCCATCGCTGCGCCACATGTACTGGATATTCGGGCCAGTTGAAGAGCCCAAACCATTCAGATCAAAGATATCGGATGCACATTTAGGCAGAGTGGGAATGTTGATGGCCGCTTTGAGATCAATGATCTCGACAATCACCTCGTCTTCGTCCATGCATTTTTCATGTAATGAAATGTCATCGATGGTAAAATCGTTTCCAAAGCCAACGCCGGTTGTTTCGCGAATGCATAATTCCACGCTAGCACTGGTAGCTGTAAAGCATGCTTCAAACATTTGCCAGTCGCATAACCCTGCCGCTTGAACACTGCCGAAGGGCACCCCGTTGGCAGTTGCCGTTAGGTTGGCGGGAGCAACAGGATAAACGCTTTGAACGTAAAAGCGAAAAGCATAAGTTTTTCCTGGGGTTAGGGCTACATTTTGACACCATACTTTTGCGTTGGCGGAGGTATGCCCGTCCACAATCAATTGGTTGCCTGATCCGGTGGTGTGATCTCCGCAAGGAGTCCATGCGCCATTATAGGATAGTGGATTTGTTCCCACACTTAACCAACCTGGACCAAATGTGCCACCGGGCGTTCCATAGCTGTATTCATGGGTGAAGCCGGCATTTCCTGATTCAAAATCCCCATTGTTTACGATGTTGGTATTGGAAACAGCTTCCACCTTAAAGGTAAAGGTGTAACGTCCCGGAGGTGCGGTTACTATGGGATCCAACGCATTGGGATCGCTGAGGTAGTTGGGAGGTGACCATGAATACTTGTCCGGAGTCCCCGAAAAGTTCCCTTGCAGTTGCACCGGTACGTTCGGATCGCAGGTGAACATATCGGGTCCTGCATCGGCAGACAATCCGGCACATCCTTGTCCCAGAAGAAGTTTCAAACACAATCCCCATATGCTCAGGATCAATAATAATTTCCTCATCTGCAGTTGGTTTGGAGGAATAAATATAGAACAGAACAGGGGTATTTCGTACCTTATTCCAGGTAGTCGGTTAAGTACTTTTTAAATGCGTTGCATTGAAAGGCTTGATTCAATTCACTATGTGGCTGGTTGCGCTTGTGTTTTAAACAATTAGACGAAGAAATAATGTTCAAGGGATGTCGAAATTGTTCCGATTTACCAATCCCCTGCACAGGCGCCCATGGGGAAGAAGCGTTATATAAGGCTAAATAAAACGGGTTTGTTGGACCAATCGCTCTGTCCATTCTGGTAAATATTGGTGTTCCAATTCCTGTACTTTTTTGCTGAGTTTTTCTGCATTGTCTTTCCGATCCACTTTGCACTTGGCCTGGAATATGATCTTTCCTCGATCGTACATTTCGTTTACATAATGGATGGTAATGCCGGTCTCTGGTTCCCCTTCATTGATTACGGCTTGATGTACGTTTAATCCAAACATGCCTTTGCCACCAAATTTTGGAAGGAGGGCCGGATGGATATTGATCATTTTCTGATCAAACAGTTTTACGAGGAATGGAGGCATCAACAACAAGAATCCCGCCAGGACGATGAAATCCACATCGTATAAGTTGAGCATGGCGGTCATGAAACTATTGTTCGCAAGGAGTGATTTATTGACTACAGAAACCGGGATATTGTGTTCTTTCGCTATGCTGATGACACCAGCCTTATTGGAATTGGTAACAATGAGGCCGACCTGTATATTGGGATGGTTCTTAAAATGTTTGATCAATTGCAAAGCATTGGTACCATTACCAGAGGCGAAAATGGCAATTTTCCTCTTTTTCATAATTCGGGATTAGTAGATCAGGATTTGCTTAAGTTAATATAAAGGTTTGAATTAGCAGGATCAATTTGGGTCATGACCTCCTTCAATACTTGTTTTTCCTGAGGGGTTCCTTGTTTAAAAATCTCCAAAATTTCCTGCTGCTTGGTAAAGCTAAAGATTTTCATGAAATAGGTATCGGGATAATTTGAATTTGCTCGTCCGATATCTTTTAATATTCCACTCAATGTAGCCCTGGCCGAAACGGCATCTTTGGAAAATTGATCCAATGCCTGGCGATGGTATTCATAAAATGCACGTCGGAATAATTTCATTCTCGGGTTCGTCAAATTTTCAACGATGAAATAACGATTGTTTCGTTTGTCCTTTGCGGGCGACCACGCATCGTCCATGGATTTGACATTTGCCGGAAGACTGTTCATCATGTTGTTGAGAATTTGCAAGGAGGGTTCACCTCCTTCGAGGCTAAAGCTGTCATAGTCTAAAGCCAAAATCAAATATGCGTAAAAGGTCAACACGGATGACAGGTTGTCATAGTAAGTTTCTTTGGAGTTTTCGAGATTTTTGAAAGGATCAAAAACGATGGGAATCGCTTTGTCAACAATGTTTAACAGTGGGGTTTCATAATTTGAATTGAAGACAGGTCGAGAAGCTTGAATAGACAAGTCGATCAATAAGTTGTTGTCTCCGCGATCTGCGCTAATGACAATTTGAATATTGCATTTGATTTTCTCTTGTGCTTCAAAAACGTCACCCGTCCACCGTTGATTGTTCATGAAATCTTTTACATTGCGCTCCAATTGGCCCACGATTGATTTGTCGCTGGTTCCTAAATTGGGGGCAATCACACGCACAATGGCATTCAATTCCTGAGCATATACCTGCAGTCCATTCCAGGTTAGGCAGAAAAAAGCAAAAAGAACAAATCTGATCATGTTTTCTGTATTTGTAAAATTGCCTTTAAAATTGCAATGGCCGAATTTTTCTTTGATTGCAAATCAAAGGAAACCAATTTTCCTGATTTGTCCAAGATGGAAATTTTATTGGTATCAAATCCAAATGCCGATGATGCATCTTTTGGCGAATTGATAACGATGAGATCCATGTTTTTCTTATGCAATTTGGATTGAGCATTTTCAATCACGTTTTCCGTTTCCAGGGCAAAACCGCACAACAATTGGGAATCTTTTTTATGAAGTCCCACATATGCAGCGATGTCCGGATTGGCAATGAGGTGTATGGTCAAATCGTTGCGTCCATCTTTTTTGATTTTTTCAGAGGAAACGATTTCAGGACGAAAATCTGAAACGGCAGCCGAAAGGATGAAGACATCCGCCCACTCCATGAACTGGCAAACGGCTTCAAACATTTGCTGTGCCGATTGGATGCGCTTTGTTTCAATCTTGGTGCCTTTCGGATAGGATTCCTGGGTTGGTCCCAATACCAATTTTACCTCGGCGCCCAATTCCAGGGCAGTTTCCGCTAACCGGATTCCCATTTTTCCAGAGGAATGGTTTCCAATGAAGCGGACCGGGTCAATGGCTTCTAAAGTTGGCCCTGCTGTGATCAAAACTTTTTTGTTTTTCAGCAGATGTTGGCTTAAAAAATGAGCCAACACAAAGGACAGTATAGTTTCGGGTTCCGCCAACCTTCCTTTACCTTCTAAGCCACTGGCGAGAGGGCCTTCCTCGACTGGTATGATGGCATTTCCAAAGGATTCAAGTGCTTGCAGATTCTTTTGAGTGGAAGGATGATGCCACATGTCTTCATCCATTGCCGGAGCAATGAATACCGGACATCTTGCCGATAGGTAAACAGCGGTCAATAAGTTGTCGGTGATGCCATGTGCCAATTTTGCCATGGTGTTGGCACTGGCAGGAGCAACGATCATCAGGTCGGCCCACAATCCCAGTTCAACATGCTTTGACCATTGGTCGTTACTGGATAAATCGGACAGTACAGACTTTCCGCTCAACGTTGAAAATGTCAAAGGGCCAACAAAGGTTTTTGCAGAATCCGTCATAATGACCTGGACTTCTGCTCCTTGTTTAGTCAGTAAACGCAACAAAATTGCAGCTTTGTATGCTGATATGCTCCCCGTGATGCCGAGGATTATTTTTTTACCTTCAAGAGGAAATACTTGCTTCGTCACTTGGGGTAAAACTACGTTATTGGATGGGATGCAGCTGAATGCAAACTTTCAAACACCGGCCTGATGCACGATAAAATCAAATGATTATTCAGAATCAGGATGTGTGTTTCTATAGTTGGCGCTAATCTTTCCTTCCAGGTATTCTTCGGTTGCAATGATGGCAGGATTGGGAAGTTTTTCATAAAATTTAGAAATTTCAATCTGCTCTTTGTTTTCCTGAACTTCTTCAATGGTATCCGAATGGGTGGCAAATTCCTCCAATTTTTCAACCAATTCGTTCTTAATGTCATTGGTCAACTGATTGGCTCTCTTTGCAAGAATATTTACGGTTTCATAAATATTGCCGGTATGTTGGGTGAACTCTCCAATGTTGCGTGCACGAACGTTCGGATTAATTCCTTGAACTTGTGTTTTGATATCTGTCATATGGTTCAGTTTTTAATTTGCGGGTGATTTTTTGTTGAAACGACTTGACTTCACTGCTTTGTTTTCCAGTTGGATATTTTTTCAAATATTGATTGCAAACCTCCTGGGCATCGACGTAGCGGTCCTTTTGTTTTTCGTAGATGCTGTTTTCCGCTAATAAGAAAGAAGCCCTACAAATCATGAGGCGTATTTCTTTGTCGTTTTTGGTTTCAGGAAAATCAACCAATAAGTTTTGGAACGTTTTAACGGCGGCCTGATAATTGGCCATGTCGTAATACAACTTTCCTGCTTCGAAAGATTTGAGTTCCATCTTTGCCCGGCATTCATCGATCAAGCGATTGCATTCTGACACATATTTTGATTGAGGGTAGCTATTGATGAACAACTGGAATCCATCAATTGCTTTTTGGGTTGCTGTCTGGTCCAGCCGATAGCCTGGTGCGGTGCGGTAAAGTGAATAAACGGAAAGGTATTCTGCTTCTTCTCTTCGGTCGCTGTTGATGAAGGTGTTTGAAAAGTTCTTAAAAAGATAGCTAGCCAAATCAAATTCGCGCAAGAAATAATGGGTGTTGGCGTAATTGAAATAAATGTTTTCGGCTTCTTTTTGTCCACGAAATGAAGTCAATATGATTTCATACAAGCTCTGGGCTTTAAAATATTCTTTGTCTTGATAGTATTTGTCCGCAGCTTGCAAAATCAATTGAGGATCTCCGCTGTTGCGGATTTTTTCAAACCCCGATTTACAAGCTGGAAGTGTTAAAACACACAGAAAGGCGAATAGAAAAACGATTTTATTCATGAAGCCCGCAAATTTAAGGCATTTTTATTAATTGACACTTATTTTTCTTCAGATTGTACCGTGGTAATCAGTTGATATCCAACCCATTTACAGAGAATTGTCATGGTCTGGTGGTGTCGTTTCATGGCTGGTTACCCGGTTCTTATGGCAGAACCCCAGCTAGTTAACGCATTGACTCCAAATTTGTTATAAGCATCATCCATGGACTTCGCCGGCAGCGATGGCTTTTTTATCTCAATACATCATTGGACAAATCATCGACAACCTTGCGATCATTACTCAGACGGTGTACTTTAAACTGTTCGCCCAGTCGGCCGATACGGCGCATGTAATTGAGGAATGCATTTTTTCGAACCGGACGTATTTTCAATGTGTCCAAGAGCTTGCCATCGATCAGATCCTTGTAGTATGAATTGAGCTCACAGAGGCGGCTGTTGATGGTCAACGCGATTTCATTCAGGTTTTTAGGGATTTCCGAAAATTCAATGAACCATTCATGGTAAGGATGTGGATTGTCGGATGGACTTACCTGAGGAGCCACTGTGAACTCCACCACATCAAAATGGTGAGCTTTTTGTGCAAAACTGATGGCTTGGTCGATTTCACTTCCAATGACATGTTCGCCGAATGCTGATATGAATTGACTGATGCGACCACTCACCCGAATTTTATATGGATTCAATGATTCAAAGCGCACCAAATCTCCAATGAGATAGGACCACAAGCCGGCATTTGTGCTGAGCACTATGGCGTAATCTTCACCCAATCGCACATCTTTGAGGCTCAGGCGGCGGGCATTGGGAAAAGCCACCTGATGTTTTTCGATGAATTCGAAGAAAATACCGTCATTGACCACCAATTGCATAGCCGGATCACTTATTTGATCCTGAAAAGCAATGAAGCCTTCACTTGCTGGGTAAGTTTCAAGCAAGTCTATTTCTTTGCCAACCCATTCATTAACCTTGGCGGCATAAGGGGCGAAATTTACGCCTCCATGGATGTACAATTCCAAATTTGGAAACACCTCTCCTATGCTTGATTTGCCCGTGTACTCCAACAATTTTTCAAAAAGCATTTGCACCCAAGGAGGGATCCCACTGATGACCCGGACATCTTCTTTGGCGATGCTTTTTACGATGGCTTCCACCTTTGCCTCCCAAGGTTCAATGCAATTCAATTCATAAGATGGAAGCTTGTTCCTTTGAAACCATGCTGGAATTTCATGATTGACAATTCCGGAGAGGCGTCCTACCGGGATGCTGCCCCTCGAATCCAATACGGGGCTACCGGACAAAAATAGCATTTTGCCGTCGAAAATGTTGGAATCTTTCTTTTGGCTGACGTAGTGAAAAAGCGCATTGCGCGCCGTCCGAATGTGGTTTCCAATGCTATGACTGGTGATGGGTATGTACTTTGTGCCGGAAGTCGTCCCAGAGGTTTTGCAGAAATATTTTGGGGATCCAGGCCACAACACCGCTTTTTCACCCTCCTGGATTGATTGTATATAGGGTTTGAATTCTTCGTATTCCCTGACGGGTAGGTTTTTGCAATAATCCAGGTGATTTTTTATGTCTTGGAAGCCATGTTCTTTCCCGAAACGGGTATTCCTGGCTTTTTCGATCAATTGCGAAAATATTTTTTCCTGGCAACGCAGAGCACGTTGATAATCTGTTTGATTGGAACGGGTTAATGAGCCAGCAATGTAGTGGACAATGCTCTTTCTGTTGATCATGTGAAAAAATACTCCGTAAAATTAAGTCAAATTCAAGTTATCGGCTCAATATTTCCAAAATTTGAAAGCTTATAATAAACCGTCTAAGCGAGGATACTCCAATTATTAAAAGTCCTTTTGGATCTTCCAAATCTTATTTAAAAAAGGTTTACCAAAGCAACGATGATCCCTTGCTTTGCGATCCCTTGATTTTGCCAACTTTTGTCACTGCAATCGTTTTTGATGTGGCAAAATCCTTATCCTCACCTGAATTAACCCATTCGCGAGTGAACCAGCAAATGATGGGTTTTTAGATGAAGCATCGATTCAACTTTATATGCCTCGCATTGCATGGATGGTCCAGGATATTGGCCAACCTCGCATGTTCGAATGATCACACTAAGAGGAGATTTTGCTAACTTCCTGAATTACTCCATCCTTAAGTCTTCGACGTGCACTCCTTTGAGTTGATTGAGATCCGGTTTAAACAGTTGATCTGCAAGCTTTGGAGCTACTGTGGTTTTGAGGAAAGTAACCGTGGTGGTCTTTCCGGTTTTTTCATACCACTGCACTTTCTCAATTTGTTTGTTGCTCTCTGAAATGAATAATTTGATTTTGAAAACGCTGTCATCCCGATTGTTGGGCTTGAATTCAACCACGGTCAAGGGTTTTGATTTGCTGTTCACTTTTTCTAAAATTCTATATTCAAAATGTCCGGATTGATGAATGGTGGAAAGGCTCGTAGGGTGATAACGGTTGTCGGTCTCATCAGGTTGACTGATTTGAATTTCATTGTTCTTTTTTAAATGGGCGTATTGAGCCAGACCATCACAATACAAGTCCAACTCGGGCAATACCAATTTAAACTTGTTTCCTTTTGAAAACAATTGTCCAGCAAAGGGTCCTTCCTTCTTTTTTTCGAGATTGATTTCGTATTGAAATTGGAGTTCAAAGCCTTTCATGGATTGATAATGTTTGGCTACTTGGTCCATGATTTTCTTTGCAGCAGGATCATTCGAACCGATTGCCGCGGGTGCCATCATCATCAAAAACAATAGAACTAGCATCGTTTGTTTTTAAGAATAACAGTCTGAACAATGGTTCCATTATCCAAGCACTGTTAACTATTGGTTAAAACAACGAATGGGGCACTAAAAAACCTCTGGTAGAGGATCATCTTTCGTGATGGAAAATTTGCTAAATTAGTCGCATGAAACAAACGCAACATTTTGCTGTGGTCATCTTGATGGTGGCCTGCACAACAACCCTCCAACTGCAAGCACAAGCCGGGCAACTGGATGCCACATTTGGGCTGGGAGGATGGATTCACACGGATTTGGGAGGAAAGGAACAGGCTGGAACAGCAGCCGTCCAAAAAGATGGAAAGATCTTGGTGGGTGGAAGGATTGCCCTTCAAACCTCAGCGTATGATTTCTTGTTGTTGCGCTACCTGGACAATGGCCAACTCGACACCAGTTTCGCAGGAAAAGGTTATAAGATTTGGGATTTTGGTTTTAACCAGGAAAACCTTGAATTTGTAAGGGTGTTGGAAAATGGAAAAATTTTAGCCGGAGGCTTCTCTGGACCGAACCCCAATACGACAGGTATTTTGATCCAATTATTACCCAATGGCCAGGAAGATCCTGACTTTGGAACTCAGGGGATCGTGAAATTTAAGCATGGTAAATCAAGTGGCCCTGTTGCTGCCGCAGTGGATGTTCAAGGAAGGATCGTGGTGACGGGTGTAGCCGTGGTCGATTCCTTCGATATTGATTTTCAAGTATCCCGGTTCACCCCAGAAGGAAAACCGGATTCAAGTTTCAATGGACAAGGATGGATGTACCATAATTTCCTAACCCGCGAGGACATCCCTTTTGATTTGTTGTTGGAAGACGATGGAAAAATCATGATTTCCGGATGTGCCGGTGTGTACCCTCAGGCAAACTTCGCTTTTTTGCGTCTATTGGAAGACGGACGATTGGACCCTCAATTTGCATCCAATGGATATTTGCAAACCGATTTTGCAGGGAATCACGACATCGCATATTCTGCAGCCAAAACGAAGGACGGCAAATACCTGGTTTCTGGTACCGTACGCGATGCAGTGACCAATTATGATTTTGCCATGGCAAGATACCTGCCAAATGGCGACTTGGATCCAAGTTTTGGAAATGGGGGCAAACTGACTTATGATTTTGGGGGACCAGTAGATTATGGATTGTACATGCTCAAGCAGAAGGACAATAAATTTTTGGTTTGCGGTGAAAACAACGTCTTGGCCCGCAATCACTACGTGGTGGTGCGCTATTTCGATGATGGCCGCATTGATTCGACTTTTGGAATGGATGGCATTGCACGGTTTGATGCCGTCAGTATTCTTACCGATCAAACGCCACATTTTACAATGCAACCAGATGGAAAAGTGATCATGGCAGCGAATTACCGCGAAGACCAAAATGTGGACATATTGGTGATTCGCTGGACCAATGATGTGCTGAGTGCGAGCACTTCATACAAACGTTCGCCAACATACGTACAACTGTTAGTACAGCCGGTTCATGATTTGATTCAATTGCAGTTTTCGGAGGATCTGGTAAACGAACGGGTAAACATTCAATGTGTTGATATGCATGGAAAATCAATTGCACAAACCATAAAAAATCAAGGGATTTCAACGTTCAGTTGGGAAATGCCGACTGCTGACATTCCTAAAGGATTGTATTGGTTAAAATGGAAGTCAACAAATCATTCAGGTAGCCTTCCAGTGATTATTCGTTAAAGCAATTTAGAAATTTACCAGACTCACCGTGCGCTTTCAATGACTGAGGATCATGGGTGTTCACGCAATTTGCATATCCCGAATGGATAAACGATGCTTCATAAAGGGAGACACCTGAAAATACACTGCAGGGATCGGCTCATTAAAACAAAGAATTGTATAATGGGTGAGATACGGTCAATTGTATCTTCTTTTCAAGAACCACTCGTTATCGTTAATCGTAACTCCGAATGTGAACTGAATGAAATTTTCTTTTAGCAGGGTTCCGGTTTTGCGTTGACCTCCTTCAATGCTAAAATGCACCAGGGCATCCTGCCGCAAAAAGATGATCGGGTAGGACCAACCCAATGTAAGGCCCAGAGTATTTCCTTGTTGATTTTGAATTTCACGGTAGTCTTCCTGGTAATACCAACCGTAACGGAAAGTGGATTTTTTCCAAAACCCATCGTAATGGTGTTGTCCTTTGCGAAACCATCCTCCGGCACGGATGCCAAATGCATTGGCATAATTCCCGATCAAGCCGGGAGACAATGCGCTATTTGCCCATGCGTCGTACTGAAATTGCAAATGGAAACCCAAACGGTCTTGTAAAGCGTACATGAAACCGGCCTTGACAGCAAAAGGGAAACCTCCTTCAGATTCCTGATCCACCACATTGAGGATGGTATCACTAACATTGCCGGAAATCGGGTTGGATTCATCGTAACGCACCAAATGGATTCCGGTATACTTCGCCTGATAGTTGGTAGGTAATTGAATGCTCAATCCTCCGGATAAAAAATTCCTTCGGACATTGTTGTCTTTCTTTATTTCATCCTCATTCAAAAGTTTCCGGTAAAGGATTCCAATATTCGGTATCCAACCTCCAATGTGGTATCGGTCACTTAAATAAGTATCGTAATTGCCAGAAATGCTGGAAAAAATCAGGTTTTGATTGTAATTCAAGTTACCAAAGACGTAATCCATACCCAAGCCAACGGCAAGGTCTTTATAACGGTAACTGAATCCTAAATTAAGAGCGGTCAGGGCTCCATCGCCCTGAAGGTCTCTTTTTCGAATATTGGTGCTGTCTTCGTCGTGCAGAATCGTGGCATTGTAACCCATTCCTGCATAAGGACGTAAACCAAACTGTAAACCCATGAAATGTTTACGCGTTTTGCGATTGAGCAAATCATTGATGGTGTTTTGCAAAGGAATGCCCAATTGGATGTTTTGAATTCCACCATTCCATTCTGAAAATTGGTTTCCCAGACGGTCTTCAAGCTGATTTCTTCGTACCTGAAGGCCCAATTCCACATCCGTTTGGATCAGGAACGAGGAACTCGCTGGATTCAAAGGGTTGTAAAGTTGTTCGGAAACGAATCCTACGCCACCATGGCCCATGCCGGCCATCCAGACAGGATCGCTAAGCCTTAATTCGCCTAAGCCATAGCGGGACACAGGGTTGTTTTCTGTATTTTGTGCGACCAGCCATTGACAAACGAGTGTCAACAGGATTGCAACAATGAACTTAAATCTTTTCATTCGCATCTAAAATGTAATTCAGGCCTTTCAAGACCAAATAAGGGTCCGCAAAAATCTTAATTTTTAAGCGATTTACCAATTTGTGTGCACTTCCGCCAGTCAGAACGCATTTTAAGTCCGGATAATTTTCCTGAAGTTGATGAAAATAACCTTCCATTTCGAAGACCAGGCCAAAATATCCTCCATTTTCAAGCGCTTCGGTGGTACGGAGCCCCATTTTAAAATCTGAAGGATGGTTTGGGTGCACCCATGGCAATTTTGCTGTGTAATGGTGCATGGCTTGGTATCGCATTTCCAGTCCTGGAGAAATGTTGCCACCAAAAAATTGGCCAGAGGGGCTGATGAGATCAAAGGTTGTGCAAGTACCGGCATTGATGACCAATACGTGGGTCTTCAAATGGAGATGGTAAGCGCCAGCCAATGCGGCAATTCGATCGGCGCCTAAGGTTTCTGGAGTTTCATAAGCACTTAAATCAATGGGTAATGCGGTGCTGTTGTCCAATTTTACCGTTGGCAAATGATTCTTGAGATTTTCCAACCATGAAGGGATCTCATTCAGTACAGAACAATAAATGATCGAGTGAAAGGGGTGGGTGTTTAAAAACTGATGGATGGCTTCCGTTTCATTATGATCGAAGCTTGCGAAATGCAACAAATTGGTTTGAAGGAACAAGCCCAATTTTGTTCTGGAATTACCCAAATCGATGCATAAACGTATGTTGTCCATCAGTGTTTGAAGTGCCGTATCCCTGTGAAAACCATGGCTATATTGAGTTCATTGGCTTTTTGAATGCTCTTGTCATCATTCATCGAGCCTCCGGGTTGAGCAATGGCGGTGATTCCGGCTTCACCCGCTAAGGTTACGCAATCTGGAAAAGGGAAGAAAGCTTCCGATGCCATGGCCGCCCCTTGGGGATCAAAACCCATTTTTCGTGCTTTATGTATGGCTTGTTGACAAGCATCCACGCGGCTGGTTTGTCCACAACCCATGCCTATCAGTTGACCGTTCTTGATGAGTGCGATTGCATTGCTCTTCAAATGCTTTACACAGTGGATGGCAAACAACAAATCTTCAAGCTGCTTTGGCGGAACGGTGTTATGCGTTACACAATTTAGATCCGCTGCTGTGGCGTGGTGTATATCAATATCCTGCTCCAAAATCCCATTGAGTGCTGACCGCTGGCTCATGGCCAAATCTGGCATTTTTTTTAGCCGAAGTAGTATTCTGTTTTTTTTCGAGGTCAGTAATTTGAATGCATCGTCTTGAAAATCGGGTGCCACCAGAATTTCAAAGAACAAGGAATGAATGGATTCTGCAGTTTGTAAATCCATGGATCGATTGCATATCAAAATTCCTCCAAATGCAGAAACTGGATCACCAGCCAACGCATCGGTCCAAGCTTTTAACAAATTTTGCCGCACGGCAAGACCACATACGTTCGTATGCTTGAATACCGCAAAACAAGGGAGGCCTTGATAAAAATCGCGCATGAGTTGAATGGCTGAATCCAGGTCCAGCAGATTGTTGTATGACAATTCTTTTCCAGAAAGGATTTCAACTATTTCTTCCATGTTTCCGCAAAAACGTGCTTGTTGATGCGGATTTTCTCCATAGCGCAGAGGCGTAGATCGGTTGGTGTGTGTTCCTCCCAAATAATCGTGTATGCAGGCATCGTAGGAAGAGCTCACAGCGAATGCCCTGGTAGCAAGTCCTCTTCGTTGCTCCAATTTGGAAATGCCTTGGTTGTTCAGGATGTCCAGCAGTGTGGAGTAATCTTGTGAAGAAGGGATGACTACTACATCGTGGTAATTTTTTGCGGCGGCACGAATCAGCGAAATTCCTCCAACGTCTATTTTTTCAATGATCTCCTGGTGTTGGTCAGTTAGTTCTAAAGTTTGTTCAAAGGGATACAAATCAACTACCACGAGGTCAATCAGCGGAATTTTGAAATGGGCTAATTGGCTCTTGTGGTCATCATTGCGTATGGCCAATATGCCTCCGAATATTTTGGGATGCAGTGTTTTGACGCGACCACCTAAAATGGCTGGGTATTCCGTAATGGTTTCCACTGAAACCACCGGAATGTTTAGGGATTCGATGAATTCCTTGGTGCCACCAGTTGAATAAATGACGATGCCCAATGCATGTAGTTTTCGAATGATCTCATCCAGTCCATCTTTATGATAAACTGAAATGAGAGCAGCGTGAATGCGTTTATTTTCCATGAATAGGATTAGCGGAGCGATAAAATGGGTCCCATGGAAAAGCAATATCGGCAACGAGGCTCATATTTGTCTTTTTCTCCAAGAACCACGGTTTCTTCTTCTTCTCCAAGACGATAGGAGTGAGTGGCTAAATTTCCACAATGCGGACAGATGGCGTGAACCTTTGTGATGTATTCTGCGACGGCCATCAAGTAGGGTATGGGCCCAAAGGGCAAACCCCTAAAATCCATGTCTAAGCCTGCGATGATGACCCGTTTACCTTGAATAGCCAAATATTGGCAATGCAGAGAAAGCTCATCATCAAAAAATTGGGCCTCGTCTATGCCCACGACCTCTGTTTCGTCGCAAACCAGCCTCAATTCGGAAGAATGGCTGATGGGTTTTGACAACAATGTATTTTCATCATGGGAAACAACCCTTTTTTCATCGTAGCGGATGTCTTTGCTGGGTTTAAAAATTTCAACTTTTTGATTGGCAATCCGCGCCCGTTTGAGCCTGCGGATCAATTCTTCTGTTTTTCCGCTGAACATGGAGCCACAAATGACTTCAATCCAACCGCTTCGCTGCGACTTGTATATAGGTTCAATAAACATTCCCGATGCAAATATCTGTAAAAATTATATATATTATTTGCAGATCTGTATGATCGCCTCAAGCTTTTTATCATGGCCACCCGAATAACAAGGCGTGGTGCGCGCCCTAAAGGATTTGTAAGGATGGAAAGGGCTCGAATTGCTCAAATGTTGATTACGCGATGCACTCCAAGCCATGTTACCATTTCTGATCAAATCACTACTGTGCCCCGAATATTGTCTATAGAGCCTAAGATTCTGAGCCACAGGCCCGCGTAAAAGGAATACCTTTGGGCCAATATTTTCACTTTTTTAATCGTTTACTAAAGCTCAAACTATTTGTATGGATTTCAGTCAAATCAGAAAATGGATGCAGAAAATGAATAACATCCTGGAAATGTATGCACAGGAGGAATCATTCACTGAGTCGGAGAAAAATTTGTTATTGGATTACAATCAAAGAATACGCGAAGCCATTGAGGCCCTTAAGCTTGAATTAGCCACAACAGAACTGGAAGCCACTGAACAGGCAGTGCAGGCTGAAGTAGCAGTTAAAAAACAGATTGCTTCACCTCCCGCAGAGCCTAAGAAATCCAATAAATCGGCTTCCGCTGCAAAAGATTTGAGTCCATATGCCGAATTGTTGCAAATCAAAGATTCAGGAGATTTATCCGGCAAATTGGAATCCACTCCCATCAAAGACATTGCTTCGGCTTTTGGCCTGAATGAACGGATCGTCTGCCAAAACATTTTGTTTAATGGAGATAAATCCCTTTTTGATGCGACCGTAGAAAAATTGAATGGCATGTCAAATTTTCAAGAAGCAAGTCAATTTTTATGCAGCGACATCGTGGATCGCTTCCAATGGATGGATGAAGCAAAAATGAAAAATGCACAAATCTTCCTCAAATTGATCCGGAGGAGGTATTCATGAGAGCATATACGCCGGCTGAAAAGTTCCAGTTTAAGAACGCCTTGTTGGTTGCTTTGACCGTAAGTATTTTATGCATAGCGGTTCACTTGTTTTTCCAGGTGAGTCATGTGCCCAAATACAACTGGAGCATTTATCCCAGAGACTTAAGCCAATGGTATGGAATATTTACAGGCCAGTTTATTCATGCCAGTTGGAGCCATCTCTTCTCCAATTTGCCTCCATTGTTTGTAACGACGTTGGTCATGTTTTTCTTCTACCGTAGCATTGGATGGGCAAGTTACTTTCTGATTTTAAGCTTAACGGGCATGATGGTGTTCATCCTCGGAAGAAATTATTCGCATATCGGAGCCAGCGGACTGGTCTATGGTTTGATCGCATTCATCTTCTTTTCAGGAATATTTCGACGAAATGTGAAGTCCATTGCCTTGATGACGATCATGGTCATCATGTACAGCGGTTATCTAGCGGGCTTCTTCCCAACGGAAGAAAGGGTGTCTTGGGAAAGCCATTTGTTTGGTGCCATTGCTGGCCTTTGGACAGCCTTTGTTTTTAGAAATTTCCGGGAAGCAGATGAGTTGGACGCATCGGATCTACATTCTACTGAAGAGGAATCAGAACCGCAATATTTTCTTCCAAGAGATATTTTTGAAAAAACAAAAACAGAACGCCAACGGGAGCAAGAACAACAGTCAAATTCATGGACTTCCAACTCCACGCTGGATGATTTGTGGAATTCTCATCCATGGAGGGGATCAAGAGATCAGGACCTCTGAGGACTTAAAAAATACGATGTCCATTCGATGAATGGTTTCCATGAGTTTATTTTTTTTGATTGATCTGATTTGAATAAATATTGGTACAAAAAAAAACACCATACCCCTGTGTGAAGTATGGTGAACGATAACCAACAAAAAAAAATTAAGCGTTCTGATTTACTCAGGTAGCAACTCGTCTGAAATGGGAGGTTCCTCTTCAATGTTTTTCGAGCGAATCCAACTCAACGATTTCCTAAAGTGGTTTATCCAACATTGTGTGGAAGACTCCTCGTTCCAATTCGAGGTGGTGTTTAAAGGATGGGTGGTAGGTTCCATAATATTAAGTTTAGGGTTAACAAATGCTTCTTTATGGTAGAGCCAAATTGCCATCAGAATGTTGCCTGCATGGTTTTATTTATTTTGACTCACCCTTCTAAAAATCAATGTATAAATCAAATTTTTTTAAGGATGAATACCAATCGTTCAAAGTTTAAGGTAAAAGAAACAGAAGGTAATTGATTTGGTATCTCCTTTCCATTACACTTGCTTAAAACGAAATGATGCTTCACTTTTTGATTCATTTTTCTAAATCACGGAGACGCATTCACGCGTTGTTTCACTTGTGATTTTTTCAATGAATCCGAGTGCAAGTTAATCCATTCAACAGGTGACATACAAGAGGGGAAACCCTGAATTTACTCATGGTAAACCCTGATTTTTGGACTTTAGCGAGGTTGATCAGGATCATTTTTTTGAAATGCGTCCAAAGCATGACGCACCGAACCATATTTTTTCAATAGGTTGGTAGCCACATGAACGTCCACCTTACATTGTTCTTGGAGAATTGAAATGCCGCGTTCCATCAATTTTTGATTTTTTAATTGCATGTCCACCATTTTGTTTCCCATCACATGGCCGAGTCCAATCATCAAGCTGTTGGAAATCATATTGAGAACCAATTTTTGCGCGGTACCACTTTTTAAACGCGTGCTCCCACTGATCAATTCGGGTCCTAGATTGAGCTCAATGGGAAAATCTGCGGCTTCACTGAGCGGACTGTTTGGATTGGAACAAATGCATGCAGTGGTTATGCCTGCTTGTTGACATGCTTTTAATCCATAGACTGTGTAAGTGGTGGTTCCACTAGCTGCGATACCTACCACCGCATCCAATGCATGGATTCCAAATTGTTGGAGGTCTTGCCAGGCTGCTGTGGTGCTGTCTTCCGCGAATTCAATCGCCTTGCGAATGGCTCCATCACCTCCCGCAATGAGTCCGATGACCACGTTGTCGGGGACCCCAAAAGTTGGAGGGCACTCCGAAGCATCCAGAATGCCTAGTCTTCCACTTGTGCCCGCGCCAATGTAAAATAGTCGGCCTCCTTGTTTCACTTTTGCAATCAATGTTTCAACAAATGGCAATATTTGAGGAATGGCTAATCGAACGGCTCCAGCAACTTTTTGATCTTCGTCATTCATGGCATACAACAGTTGCTCGGTGGAGAGTTGTTGTAAATCCTGCACATTCGAATTGGCTTCGGTCCAAATGCGTTGATTCATCGCGATGGTTTTGAAATGATCCATAGGCCCAGAAATGTAAGCAATCCATTCAGGCCTAAATTGATAAAGCCCAGAGAAAATCCATCAAGCCATGATTTGGAATGTGCATCCAGCCAGTAAACCATCACGGGTGCGAGCATGCAAACCAAAATAATTGATGCATTTTCCGGTAAAGATCTACGCGTCAGAATCGCAAAAGAAAAAAGTCCAAGCAATGGCCCATAAGTGTAACCAGCCCATTTCAAGATGATGTCAATGATGGATTTATTGTCAAGCCATTTGAATAAAAAAATGAGCGCAAGAAAAACGATGGCAAATGCATAATGAACCATTTTCCGTTTTTTGATTTTTTGTTCTTCTGTCAAATCATCTCTTTGTTGCAATCCCAAAAGGTCAATACAAAACGAGGAGGTCAAAGCAGTAATTGCGCCGTCTGCACTGGGAAACAAGGCAGATATGAGCCCAATGATGAAAATGATGGCAAATGCAGGGGTCATGGATTTCAAGGCGATGAAAGGAAACAAGTCATCTCCTTTGTAAGTAATCTGCATATGTTCTGCATACACGTGCAACAATCCACCCAGAAATAGAAACAACAAGTTTACAAACAATAAGATGACGCTAAAAACCACCATATTCTTTTGAGCATCTCTCAAATTGGTTACACTGATGTTCTTTTGCATCATTTCCTGATCCATACCAGTCATGCTGATGGTTACCAAAGCCCCACCAATGATGTGTTTCATCCAGTGAGATGGACTGTTGAAATCCCAATTCCAAATCCTTAAGAAATTTTTTTGCTGAAGTTGCTCCACCGCTTGGGGCATCGACCACTGGAAATGTTCAAGAATCAACCAGGTGCACACAAATAAACCGAGGAGCATAAAAAACGTTTGCAAGGTATCTGTCCAAACGATGGTCTTTACTCCACCTTGGACGGTGTATAGTAAGATCATTGCCAAAATGGCTAAGGAGGTCCATTCAAAGGTGATTCCTAAATCGTTGAGCAAGAACAACTGAAGTACATTGATGACCAAATACAAGCGTGCGGTTGCTCCAACCGTTCTGGACAAAATAAAAAAGGATGCTCCCGTTTTGTAAGCAACAGGACCAAATCGGTGCAAGAGGAAATGATAGATTGATTTTAGCCCAAGCTTGTAATAAACCGGTAGCAGCACAAAGGCCACAACAAAATAACCGATGAAATAACCAATCACCACCTGGAAATAGTAAAAGCCCTGCGTACCCACCGTTCCCGGAACCGAAATGAAGGTAACTCCACTGAGGGAGGTGCCAATCATTCCAAATGCCACAACGTACCATTTAGAACTTCGTTTGCCAATGAAAAAACTCTCGTTGGTTTGGTCTTTTGAGGTGAGTTTAGCAATCCACAGCAAAATGCCAAAATAGATGATTAACAATATGCTCAATAGCAACGAGTAGCTGATCATAAAATGTGCGAAAGGATGAAGGATTTCATGCGTACAAAGGTACGGAGTCATTTCGAATGCATTGAACGCATGTGCAGAAGCTTCCAGGACTTTCGATACCGGCAACTGCTAAAATCCATTAGCTACAATGTTTCGTTAATCTTGATAATTTCTTGTTAAGCATGTGAAAATCAGAAGGTTTACAAAAGTGATTTAATATTTTGCGAAATGCCTGGAAGAATATTACAACTGTACCGGAATTCTTTTTCCGGACTGAACCGCAATACCTGGTTGTTGGCATTGGTTCAATTGGTCAACAGAGCTGGCACCATGGTGGTACCCTTCATGTCCATGTACATGACCCAAAAAATGGGTGTTTCCATTACCAAAGCCGGATTTGTGTTGGCCTGTTTTGGAATGGGCTCCATCGTGGGTTCATTTGCCGGTGGCAAACTCACCGACCGGTTTGGTTTTTATTACATCATGATCATTACGTTGTTGCTTGGAGGTTTGTCTTTCATCGGACTATCGTTTTTAACCAGTTATTGGTGGATTTGCGCTGGAACATTTGTAATGGCCATTGTAAATGAAGCTTTCAGACCCGCAAGCATGGCGGCTATATCTGCCTACAGCAACGCGGAGAGCATAACCCGAAGTGGGTCGCTGGTCCGCCTTTCGGTGAATCTGGGCTGGGCTGTTGGCGCAGCGATGGGAGGCTGGATAGCTGCCCACAATTATTCTTTGTTGTTTTGGGTGGACGGATGCACCAATATGGCAGCTGCCTTGGTGGTCCTGTATGCATTGCCAAAAATAAACTACCATAAAAAACTTTCGCCATCTGGAGATGCGGAAGTGAAGAATAACTCTCCTTTTCGCGATGTGTTTTTTCTTTTCTTTGTATTCCTCAATTGTTTTTTTGGCATTTGTTTTTTCCAGCTCTTCACCACCTTACCCGTTTACCTCAAAACGAGTTTGTTGCTGGATGAGGCACGCATTGGTTGGATTATGGGTATCAATGGTTTGCTCATCGCCTTCTTTGAAATGATCATCGTTTACTCATTGGAAAATGTCAATAAACTTAGACTCATTTCATGGGGAACATTCGTGACAGGACTTTCATTCGTGGTCTACAATTTGTTTACCGGAATGGATGCATTTGCATTGGCCATGATGGCTGTGATCATCATCACGGTTGGTGAGATTTTGGCCATGCCTTTCATGCTGAGTTTTACCATGAAAAGGAGTACTCCAGCCACCATCGGTCAATACGCGTCACTCTATACCATGTCATACAGTGTAGCCCACATTTGTGGGAGCTACAGTGGCAGTGCCATCGCTGATCGGTTTGGATTCGACGTTTTGTGGTGGTGCGTTGGGGCCATTTCTGTGTTGATTTCGGTATGCTTTCTGTACATGCAGAAAAAAGAAGCGCAATATCCACCAGGTCAATTCGCATAAATGAGGATGTTATATCTTTGCCCCAGTTGAGAAAACCAAGCAAACCATGGCAGCAATAAAACTTTTCATTCCTGCAAAATACCAATGGCAAATCGTTACTTTGGTATGCTTTGCTGTTCTGCCATACTTGAATACACTGTTTCACGAATTTGTCTTGGATGACCGCGTCGTGTTTACTGAAAACCAATTTGTCCAAAAAGGAATTTCAGGGATTCCGGATATATTCAGTCATAATAGCTTCGAAGGTTATTTTAGCGGGAGCGGAAAATCAAGTTCAGTTGCTGATGACCGTTACCGCCCATTGAGTTTGGCTTATTTTGCAATCCAGCATCAAGTCTTTGGAAACAATCCTCTTGTAGCGCATTTCCTTCACTTGGTATTCTATGCGTTGCTTTGCATTTTCCTTTTTGATCTACTCAGTAGATTGTTGGCTTATAAATGGAAAGATCAGAGCCCCACAATGCCTTTGTTGACTATGGCATTGTTTGCTGTTCTTCCCATACACACCGAGGTCGTAGCAAATGTGAAAAGCATTGACGAAATTTTTGCTTTCTTGTTTGCAAGCCTTGCGTTCAGGTCCCTATTGATTCATCAAGAAAAAGGAGCAAAACTGCATTGGGTACTTTCATTTCTTTGGTTTCTTGGTGCTATGTTTTCAAAGGAAAGTGCCGTTGCATTTGCTGTTTTAATACCATTTGGATTTTGGATTTTCGTGCCCAAGGAAAAGAGAAAATTTTGGGTTTATACTTCCCCGCTATTAGCTGCGGTAACCGTATATTTTGCTTGCCGGTTTGCGGTGTTGGGAACTGAACTTTATACCGAGTCCAGGAATTTTTTAGAAAACCCTTTTCTCACCATCAAAGGCGAGCGCATTCTTCCAATGAGTAAGGGTGATCGTTTTGGGACGATTTTTTATACTTTGTTGCGTTACCTCTATTTGCATATCTTCCCATTTCCTTTAACGCACGATTATGCGCCAAAAAGCATTCCTACATATGCCATGGCATCACCCATTGCCGTGATGTCGTTTCTCGTTTATGTGATTGGTTTCATATTTTCATTGCGGTGGTTGCGGAGCAAGCCCGTTTTGAGTTACGGAATTTTATTTTTTATGATTGCCCTCGCGCCTGCTTCCAACATCCTAGTCAATACAGGGGCTTATATGGGAGAGCGATTTGCATTTGCTCCTTCGTTTGGACTTTGCTTGTTGGCAGCATGGATTTTGAAACAAGCTGTTCTGGATAAATATACCTGGGGGTTTTACCTGATTGCAGCCTTGTTGTCTGTTTATGGAGGAAGGACCCTTGTTCGAAACATGGCTTGGCACGACAATTTGACCCTTTTTCAAAATGATGTGCAATATTCTTCCAACAGCGCTAAGCTTAATTCCTCATTGGGTTTTACCTTGCTGGAAAAGTATCGCAATGAAGCCGATAAGGAGTCCAATAAACATCTGCTTACCCAAGCCATTCAACACTTGAATACGGCAGTTAAAATCTATCCAAAGTATACGGATTGTATCTACTTGCTTGGCAACGCTTATTACCTGAATAAGAATTATGCAAATGCAGTAGTCACTTATGAAAAGTACATCGACCTGAATCCTGCTGACGCTTCCATTTTGAAGAATTACCAAAAAGCCTTAAGGGAATTGGGTAGAAAATATTTTTACGAAGACAACAACAATTCAGCAGCAAAAAATGCGCTGTTGAAAAGCTATAAATTGAATGACCAAGATGATCAGGTACTCGAGTTGTTGGGAAGCGTTGAAGCCGAAATGGGATATCTCTTGAGATCTTTGGAGTACCTTTTACGCTCTCTTGAAATCAATCCCAACAGTGCTAGCACTTGGGCAAATTTGTACATAACCTACACCCGGATAGGCGACAAGGTACGCGCACAAGATGCCATCAACAGGGGCATGGCCATCGATGCAGACATCGTGAAAAAATTGATGTCGGTGAAGACCAAATAGAGATTAGCGAACTTCAAAAAAAGTTTTGTCCAGAAGAATTGTTCGGTCAAAAAGGGATAGAAAGCCTGAGACTGCATTGCTTAGGAATGGCCTTTGTAAACCATTGAAGAACTGTTCTTGAAGGAACAAACAACTTTTACTTACCTGCACCCAAAGCAGAGCATAAGGCAGTTGAAATTCAAAACAACAGGAATCTTATATTTTTTTCAATGGAAGGTCTCCTTAAAACTCATAATTTGGTGGACCATTTCTTCTGCTATCCGAAATTGCGCTTCCAATGTAGAAGCTCCAATGTGCGGTGAGACCGATACCATGGGGTGATTCAACCAGTCGCTGGAAACGTTGGGTTCATTTTGGTAAACATCCAGGCCAACTCCTGCCAGTTGATTGTTTTTCAAAGCCTCCAGAACAGCTTGTTCATCGATGTTTTCTCCACGCGAAGTATTGATTACAAAAGCTGTTTTCTTCAGAAGGGGTAAATTTTTTGGTCCCAGAATGGCCTGCCCAGTGTAAGGAGCATGTAAACTTATATAGTCAGCTAGAGGGAGCGCTTCCTCCAGTGTGTAAAGAGGTATATCAACGGTTATAGATTGGCCCTGAATATGTATATCAATGTTCAAATATTGAACAAATGGGTCAGTTGCGATCACCTTCATTTCCAGTCCCAGAGCCATTTTAGCCAACTCTCGGCCGATCCTACCGAGCCCAACCAATAGCAATGTTTTTCCTTTTAGTTCATTGGAACTGGAAAGCAATTTCTTCAGATTTGAAAATGCTTGCGCTCCTTCCCAGCCACGGTTGGATACATGGAGCCCGCGCGTGAGACACATCATGTGCCCCATGGCAATTTCCGCAACAGAGCGCGATGAGGAAGCAGGCGTATTGATGACTTTGATGCCTTTATTTTTTGCATATTCTACATCGATGTTGTCCAAACCAACACCTGCCCGGGCTATGAATTTCAGTCGCTGACATCCTTCGATCAGTCCTGATCGAACCTTGGTTGCACTTCGAACAATGATCCCATCGTAATCCGGGAGTGCACGCTTTAACTCTTCTTCCGACAATTTAAGGTTATCTACCTCAAAACCATTTCTTTTCAGCGCTTGAATGCCGGATTCCTCCAGTCCATCAGCTATCAATATTTTCCATCCCATGGGTCAAAAATAAAAAAGGAACTCAAAGTGACTTGAGTTCCTTTTCGGCTTTATCTTAAATAAATGATTATCGTTTTTTAGCGCGAAGTGCCCCGAGACGTTTTTCGGTCTCCAGCTTCAAGAGATTATAAGCGGCGGTATTTTTTGCGTCCTGGGCAAGATCTCTTGCGCATTTACCCATTTTATTCTCGTTCATCGGATTTGCACCAGCAGCCAATAAGCTTTCGATCACTTCGATGTTTCCACCACGGGCAGCGTTCATCAAGGCATCTTCAAATTCAACTTTGGCATGTACGTCAGCTCCTTTCTTAAGTAGCAGTTGAACCATTTCGGCATTCCCAACAGAAGCCGCATAACTCAACATGGTCATTTTTTGTTCTTTCAAATACAGCATGGCATTCACATCATGGCCGTTGTTGAGCCATTCTTTGATGAATTTTGTGTTTGATTGGTCAATAGCGGTCTGTACATCCTGCTGAGAAAAGGCCATCCCAACGCTTGTTACAAGGCCAAGGATCATTAAGTATACATTACGTTTCATAATTTTCAAATTGTGTTTGTTTCATTGGCTAAGATACCATAAACCATGCAAATGTTGCCTTGAGGCCATAAATTTTCAATAATTTTAACCAATTGGCTGAGGGCCACTGCATAACTAACCGTTTTTTTCAAGCTATCCGCCCAATGGGGGCTCCTGAGTCTTCATCCAGACGATCCTTTAATAATTTATTCAAAGGGTGAGTCAAATCGGGATCGCGGCGGATGATGGCTTCTGACAATTTTCGCGCTGCCAGCAAGATGGGTTGGTCCTCATGAAGGTCAGCCACTTTCAGTTCCAACAATCCGCTTTGCCGGGTTCCTTCCAAATCCCCGGGCCCCCTCAACTTTAAGTCGGCTTCGGCAATTTCAAATCCATCATTGGTGCGACACATGGTGGATATGCGCTCCTGAGCATCCTGGCTCATTTGATTCGAAGTCATCAACACGCAGTAGGATTGATCAGCACCCCGGCCTACGCGTCCGCGCAGTTGGTGCAACTGGCTTAAGCCAAATCGTTCCGCATTCTCAATGACCATGATCGAAGCGTTGGGCACATTCACGCCCACTTCAATTACGGTGGTGGCCACCATGATTTGTGTTTTGTGATGGATGAAGCGTTGCATCTCCATTTCTTTGTCGCGAGGTCTTAGTTTTCCATGCACCACGGAAATTTGGTACGGTGGGATCGGAAAATATTCCAGCAATTTTTCATATCCCATATCCAGGTTTTCGATATCCAGTTTTTCACTTTCTTCAATCAGTGGAAAAACAATGTAAACTTGCCTTCCTTCGGCAATTTGCTGTTTCATGAATTCGTACAATTTACCCCTCAGTGCTTCTGAAAAGTGAAGGGTTTTCACGGGTTTTCGATTCGGGGGCAATTGGTCGATGACTGAAACATCCAGGTCACCATAAATGCTCATTGCAAGTGTTCTGGGAATTGGGGTAGCGGTCATGACCAGCACGTGCGGCAATATTCCGTAAGACTTCGCCCACAACCGGGCTCTTTGCTCCACCCCAAAACGATGCTGCTCATCAATGACGGCCAGTCCAAATTTTTTGAATTGAACACCTTCTTCCAACAATGCATGGGTGCCGACAATCAGTGAAAGTTCTCCGCTTTGCAATCGGGCAAGCAATTGTTGCCGTTCAGAACCTTTTACATTGGAAGTCAGCAGACCACAGGATATACCCGCATTTTGCAACAAGGAGGATAGGGTTTGAAAATGTTGTTGTGCCAGTACTTCGGTGGGTGCCATGATGCAAGCCTGGTGCGCGTTAGCATTCGCCCACAACATGGCCAACAAGGCAATGATGGTCTTTCCGCTGCCTACATCCCCTTGCAACAACCGGTTCATTTGCGATCCCGATTGGAGGTCTGTCAGTATTTCTTTGAGTACTTTTTCTTGGGCGGTGGTAAGCGTGAAAGGCATCTGGTTTTCAATGAATTCCTTGTAAGGATGTCCCAAAAGGGTCATTGGTATGCCTTTGGTTCTTTTTTTGCGCAAATACATGTTGCGTACCATGAGCAACTGCATGAAAAACAACTCCTCAAATTTAAGTCGTTGCCGGCATAATGCTAACAGTTGTTCGCTTTTTGGAAAATGAATGTTCAACATGCATTCAGCGCGTGCTGGAAATTTAAATTTTTCGAGAATGTACTGGGGCAAAGTTTCCGGAAAGGTACCCAGATCCAATTGTTGAAAAATTTGAAAAATGACTTTGCGCAAACCTTTGCTGTCAAATCCTTTTTGAGATAGTTTTTCATTGCTTGAGTAAACAGGTTCCCAACGAAGTGATTGTCCGGGATTTTCAGCATTCAGAGCACTGATTTCCGGATGGGCCATGCTGTTGATAAAATTCCCCTTTTTCAATCGTCCAAAAACGACAAACTCCTGGGGCGTTGCGATTTTATCTAAAATCCATTGATAATTTTGGAACCACACCAGTTCCATGGCCCCGGACTCGTCTTCCAATTGGGCAGTCAACCTTTTAGCGCGTCCGTAACCGCTTTGCACGGGTATGCTGATCTGGCCTTTCAATTGGTAATATTGGCCGTCTTGTGTGGCTTGGGCTATGGGAGTATACCTCGTTTTATCAATGTACCGAAAGGGTAAATAGTCCAATAATGCACCAACTGTATTGGCAGACAATGCTTCGCGCAGCAAGGCTCCTCTTTGGGGTCCAACCCCTTTGATATATTCTACCGGACTGTCGAGTCGCAAGGCCATGTTCTTTCAGCAAGATGCAAAATAAAGCTTTAATACACGAACCATAGGGGTTAAAACCGTGTTTTTGAGTTTAATCTGGGTTTCGCCCAATAATCCATAACTTTGCCCACCTCATGGAAAGCATCCGTCAATTGCAAATCGCCGAGTTGATTAAACGCCAGTTCAGCATGGTTTTGGCTACAGAAGGAAGATTTTTGTATGGAGCCCAAGCCCTGGTGACCGTTACCAATGTCATGATGAGCCCGGACCTTGCCCTCGCAAAAGTTTACCTCAGCGTTTTCAATGCACCCAGTAAGGAAGCCATCATGGGAGTGCTGGAAGAAAACTACACCCGGTTGAAACACAGTTTGCACCAACGGATCAAAAAGCAAATTCGTGTGATGCCTGAACTCCGCTTCTATTTGGACGATACCGTTGATGAGGTGTATAAGGTGGAAGCTTTGTTTAAAAAGTATGAAGGGAAAGCTGGATCACCCGATTCAGAAGGCTCCGAAGAGTGATCAACAGACCTTACGAAGGCGGCAAAAAACTTAAAAAGAAGTTAAATATTGCTTAACTACGACAATTTTCGTAGGTAAATTTTACCTTGCCTGAAATTTGAAACACAATGTCCACTTTTTTATTGAAAACATCCAAACCCACATGGCTTGCTGCCTTAATGATCCTCGCCGGATTGCAGGCAACATATGCCCAAAATACCTCGATCAACGGTAAGCTTACCGATTTGAACGAACAACCGATCGCTTACGCCAATCTTTTTCTCTTTAAAGAGGCAGATAGTAGCTTGGTGAAGGCTGAATTATCGGATGAAAGTGGAAGTTTTGTCTTTCGCGACATCCAAGATGGGTCTTACTTTTTAAAGGCATCTTACGTAGGATTTCACGAGCTCCGCAAAAACGAAATCCAATTGAACAGTGGACTCGCAGTGAATTTAGGCAACATGTCGATGAGCCCTTCCAGTACGCAGCTTTCAGAAACTGTGGTGAGTGCGCAACGAACGCTCTTAGAAGTGAAACCAGACCGTACGATATTCAACGTGGAAGGAACAATCAACAGTGTTGGAAACGACGGAATGAGTTTGCTTCGTAAGGCACCTGGAGTGAATGTTGACAACAATGAAAACATCAGCTTATTGGGTCGATCCGGAGTATTGGTGTATGTGGATGGCAAAAGGATTCCGCTGGCTGGTCAGGAATTGTCAAATTATCTGCAGAGTCTCCAGGCGGAACAAATCGACCGGATTGAAATCATCAGCAACCCCGGAGCAAAATACGAAGCACAGGGCAATGCAGGGATCATTGACATTCGTTTGAAGCGCGATAAAAATATGGGTGCCAATGGAACCGTTGCTGGAAGTTACATTCAGGGTCGTTTTCCAAAATTCACCTTGTCAGGAAATGCGAATTACCGGAACAAAAAGTGGAATGTTTTTGGCAACACCAGCCTCGTTTCCTGGAAGGGTTTTAACCAGATGTCATTCCAAAGTTTCCAAAATGATTTGTACCTTGATGAATCGGTTTACAACAAAGTCAAACGGAATTCAATTCAATACAGAATGGGTGTGGATTACATGCTTTCACCGCAACACACCATCGGTATTTTGGCAGGCGGCCAAATTGCCAGCGGATTGCATCCGGGCTTGAATGCAATTGAAATTTCAAAAGCAAGTCAAACCACTCAACTGGACAGTGTACTCGTTGCGACCACGACCACCGATGCACCGCGGATGAATCAAACTTACAACATCAATTACCGATTCGATGCAGGGAAAACAAGAAGTTTAAACATAGACTTGGATTATGGTTTTTTTAAAAATGAAAATCTGCGTGATCAAGTCAATCAATACTTTGATGGCGAACGTCAAGATTTGTTCAGTTCTTCGGTAATCAGCTTCAATACACCCAGCGACATAGACATTTGGACCGTGAAATCGGATTATGAGCAAACCTTGTGGAATGGAACGCTCGGACTCGGAGCGAAGTACAGTCATGTCAATTCAAAGAATACATTTCACGTGTATGACGATCTCCAGAGGAAAGGCAACCTCAATTTGCAACGATCCAATTTTTTTGAATACGATGAAAAAGTCTCAGCAGCCTATTTTAGCTATACCCATTCACTTGGAAAAGATTGGAGTTACAACATTGGTTTGCGGGCAGAACATTCGGATATCCTAGGTAGTTTATTGGCTTATTTACCGGAACTCCAGGAACCTCCAGTGGATCAGAATTACCTCAGTTGGTTTCCCAATGCATCAGTAAGTTGGAATCTCTCTCCTGAAAATGCATTTCAATGGAGTTATGGTCGCAGGATCAATCGCCCGGACTATCAAGTACTGAATCCTTTTGTCAATCAATTGAGTGAACTGTCATTTGAAAAAGGAAATGCATTCTTGGATCCTGAAATTGTCAACAACTTTGAGATGTCGTATACCTACCAATACCGATTCAATTTCCAATTGGGGTACAGCCTGACCACGGATCAAATCACTCGGTTGATAGGCCCTGACGACAGCGATCCTCGTGCAAGTTTTATCAACTGGGACAATTTGGCCGAACAACGTACGTTTAGTTTTAGTGCCAGCTTGCCTTTCCAGTTCAGTAAAAATTTGAGCTCGTATTTCAATTTCGGAGCATCTCATCTACACAACAAAGCAGATTATGGTGATGGTGCAGTTGTCGATTTGAAAGCATTTACTTACAGCATCTATCAACAACATAGTTACAAACTTCCATTTGGTTGGACAGCCGAGTTGAGTGGATATTTTTCAGGTCCGGGTATTTGGGGCGGCGTGTTTGTTTACGAAACAAGTTGGAGCATGGATATTGGACTGCAAAAGAAATTTTTGGAAGATCGTTTGAGTTTTAAAATTTCCGGCAACGATATTTTTTATGAATCAGGTTGGTCGGGCGAGTCCAATTTTGATGGATTGAAATCTTATGGAGTTGGCAATTGGGATTCTCGTCGGCTTACATTGAATGTGAGTTACCGCTTTGGCAATGAAAATGTAAAATCAAGGAAAAGAAATACCGGTATCGAATCCGAAGCCGGAAGAGTAGGAGGAGGAGAATAATTTCGATGACCTGCAATGTGGGTTAATTAGTCATGTAAATACAAATGAATAGGGGTGTGAATGTTCGTAAACGGCTGTATTGTTTCATTCAAAAAACAATGCATAGCAACAATTTGCATTCGTTTCGATAATTTGCGTGCTTGGGTTGGTGATTTTTTTCGGTCTTGGGTGCTTTTTTTTGTTTCAAATTAAGGAGGTTATGAAACTTGTAACGCGCTGTACAATACTTATAAGTTAAAGAAACTGAAAAGTATTGAGAAGTTAATAGGTTGTGTACTGCCAATCGCATCCTGTTCACAAATGAGGATGTTGATCAATTGCCAACTTCACCCTTTCGGAATCGGCGAACCATGCGGATCCGTTTCTGGATACCCAAGTTGCTCGTCCAACAAGGCTAAATCCGCTTCGCTCAGGTAATGTTCTACCCGCTCTGCATCTTCATGGATTTGATCGGCATCCAAACCCAATTCTTCAACTAAAAATGTTTCCCATAAACGGTGGGCGCGCAAGAGTTGTTGGGCCCTGACTTTTCCTTCTTCAGCCAATGTAAAATAGCGGTCTTGCTTATTGAGTAATTTGGACTTTACCAAACGATTGCACCATTCCTGAATAACTTTCACCGTATAGCCTGTTGATTGTGAAAGCGTCGAAGGGTCAATGGGTGCATTGCCCGATTGATAAATTCTTTTGAGAATATCTTCTATGACAATTCTTTTTTTCAATGTTCTACGGGCTCTAAATTTTGGAAGAAAGCCTTTCTTCGGAGCAAACATGGCGATCAACGCATAAAATAGAGTCGTCATGACCGCCATGGACGGACCCACCGGAAAATCTGCAGCAATCGAAAGGACCAAACCACAAACAGCAGAAAAACTTCCGAGCAACGCCGACCATGCCAATACCAAAGGCAATCGATTCGCAAGCAACAATGCAGCTGATGCGGGTGTGATCAACATCGCTACCACCAAGATCACTCCAACGCTCCGCAAGGACGCAACCACCACCAAACTTAACAAGAGCATGAGCAGGTAATGAATAAATCGCGAATTAATTCCCAAAGTACCAGACAATACCGGCTGAAAGGTGGTGACAAACAATCCTCGGTAATAAAGAAACAAAGTTGTGCAAACCACTATAAACAAAAAAATGGTCAATATTAAATCTTCGGTGGAAACAGAAAGCAAATTGCCAAACAAAAAATCTTTTAAATCCAAATGCACACCTTCCTTTCCACTCAACCACGATATTCCAATAATGCCTAAGCTGAACATAAATGTAAATATGATGCCGATGGCTGCATCATTTTTAACTTGCATTTTTTGTTGTAGCCAGGTGATTAAAAATGCGGATAGCAGACCAGCAGCTACCGAACCAATGAAAAATGCCAGGCTCGAGTAACCTACTAACATAAAAGCTACCACGATGCCAGGCAAAATGGCATGGGACAATGCATCGCCAATCATAGCCATGTTGCGCAAAACGATGAAACAGCCCAACAAACCACACATGATACCTACCAAGAGAGCAATGAGCAAAGATCGAACGCCCAGGTCCGATTGAAAAAATGCCACCAAATGTTCAATGATAAGCTCCATTTGCATTCACTAAATTGATCAAATATAAAACACTTCTGATCTCCCGTCTGATAGATCGGCTGAATTAATTCCAATGCGCAGGCGCAATGCACAAGATTGGTAAAGTAAAATTTTTAGACCGTGAATGACTGCCAACAAGAAATGGTAAAAAGGGGGCGTTTATCGACCTAAACTGTCTTGGGTGTTTTTCGCTTTCAGGAAATTGTTGAAAAAATCCACCCCTTCGTTGCTGATGAGATTTGCGGCAATTTTCTTTCCATCTTTGTCAAGAAAAACCATCGCATTGCAACCATTTTTATAGTACAAATCCATCTCGACCAGGATATCACCATTTTTTTGGGTGATGAGATGCGCTTCCGGAGAACAAAGATTGGTAAGCTGCCCCACATCATCGGTGATGAACGACATGATGATCGAGTAAGATTGTGGGTTGTCAAAACTCATCGATACACTTACGTCTTTTTTTAGTGAAATCAAATCCACGCTGGTTCCTTCACTCCTGATTTTTGTAAGCAGATCTGGAGCATAGGAGGGCAATTCAATCTGTTTTCCACTTGAACCCGATTTTTTACCCGATTTTCCTTCTTTACAGGAAACCATTGCAAATGCCAACAAAACACACCATAACCAGAACTTCGCTTGCATATTAATTGAATTTATATTTCAGGCCCAAAGATAAATAATAACTGGTCATGTCGATGAACCCTCCGTTTTTTGAGTAGGTATAAAGCGAAGTGAAGGATCGGGTATATTTGGCAGTGGCTCCCCAGTTTTCGGACCAATAATAACTAGCTCCCAGCAACCAACTCAGGTCATTTTTTTTAAATTCTTTGTCCACACCGGTGTAGCTGCTACTCCCAATGAGTCTACCGCCAGATATCCCACCAAAAAACTCCATTTGGTAATAGTCCGTTTCTGCCGATTCTTTGATCCAATCTCTGATGACAAAAACCAATGGCACATCAATGTACTGCAAACCGATGGACACCCTGATCAGGTCGTTTTTGCTGGATAAGCTTCCGCGCACACTGTATTGAATACCCGTCTCCAATGCCGTCTTTTCACTTAATTTGGCAGCAACGAAGCCCCCTAATTCAAATCCCGGCTTATGGAAGCCATAAATATCATCCCCATCAATTTGAGACAAAGTGCCTGCCATTTTTAATCCTCCCTGAAATCGTTGACCGATCAATGGACTCAGGAAAAAGCAGCATGCCGCCACCCATGTATATTTCAAACCGTTCATGTGCAAGTGATTCATTTGAATAATAGTAACAACGCAAATGTCCAAACGTTTGAAATCCTTTTTATAATCCGCAGAAGTCAAATAAAATCAAATTGAACATTAATTAGATGTATTATGGTCCATCCTTGAATGAGAAATATATTAAAAATATTATTATTTTCATTTTTGTTATACATTTACGGCTTAATAAAACCGATCTGATTTCATGAAAATTACCCGAGGGAATCTGAAGAAACTTGAGGAGCTCTGTAAATCTTTGCAGTACAGCGTGCGGTATGAACAAGGCCATTTTCAATCAGGTTATTGCCGCGTAGAAAGTAAGAAAGTGCTGGTCATCAATAAATTCTTTGATTTGGAAGGCAGGATGAACTGCTTGATTGACTTGCTTCCGGAGTTGGAAGCAAATCGAGAACTTTTGACAGAAGAAGATCGGCAATTCTATGAAAAAGCAATTTCCTTGCGATCTTTACGGGAAACAGCTGCTTGACATTTACATTCTTAGGTACTGGCACATCACAAGGCATTCCAATCATAGGCTGCAATTGCCCGGTTTGTCATTCGAGCAATCCGAAAGACCGCCGCACTCGGACATCCGGTTTGTTCTCATGGGGAGATTACCGACTCTTGATTGATATTGGCCCGGATTTCAGACAGCAGGCCCTCGGAGTTGGGTTGCATTCCCTCTCGGCAGTTTTCCTCACCCACGAGCATGCTGATCATACAGCTGGTTTGGATGACATTCGACCGATCAACTTTCTGGTCGGGCCCATTCCGTTCTACGGTCTTCCAAGAGTACTTGCCGACCTCCAACAACGATTTCACTACGTATTTGAAGACAAGCAATATCCTGGTTTACCAGAAGTTACCCTTCATCCTGTGCAAGCTCATCAGCAGCTCACCATCGGTGACCAGTCATTTGAGTGTATACCCGTGGTACATGGTTCGATGGATATTCTCGGCATCAAAACACAAGAACTGGTGTACATCACCGATGCCAGCCTGCTGTCCGATGCAGTTGTCCATTCCATAAAGCATTGTAAAATTTTGGTATTGAATGCATTGAGAAAAAAAGAACACCACAGCCATTTAAGCTTAAGACAAGCCTTGGAATATGTAGACAGAATTCAACCAGATCGCTGTTACCTGACCCACATCAGCCACCAAATGGGTCTACATGACGAAGTGGAAAAGGAATTGATGAACCCGGTTTCCCTTGCCTACGATGGTTTAACCCTTTCATTGTCCGATGAACCAGCTACAGTTTGAGCGCAGTCCTTACCTCCTGCAGCATGCAGACAATCCGGTAGACTGGTGGGCTTGGAGCGACAAAGTCATTGAACAAGCCCGCGTATTACACAAACCCATTTTGGTGAGCATTGGCTACTCCACCTGTCATTGGTGCCATGTAATGGCGCACGAATCTTTTGAAGATCCGCTCACCGCAGAGATCATGAACGACCATTTTATTTGCGTCAAAATTGATCGCGAAGAACGACCGGATCTCGATCATTATTTCATGAATGCTGTCCAAGCGATGGGTGTTTCCGGAGGTTGGCCATTGCATTGTTTTTTAACCGAGGATGGGCTTGCTTTTTTTGGAGGAACCTACTATCCTCCCAGTCCCAAGTTTGGAAGGCCTTCTTGGAACCAGATATTGTTGGCTGTATCAGATGCTTACCGCAATAAACACCGCGAGTTGGTCGACCAAGCCTCGCAGTTAGTAAATCATTTGGCACAGCTTGGCAGCCAAAGGGAAATCCTTGAGGTTGAAGAAGAGGATTGGCCGATTGCTGAATGGATCCATCAGATGATGGGTTCGGCAGACTTGCAGCACGGAGGCTTTGGAGCAGCTCCCAAGTTTCCACATTTTACATCCATCCAACTTCTGATTCACGCATCTGCGGTGTATCGGGAAGAATCCTGGACAAAGCATGCACGGCATTCCCTGATTCAAATGGGAGGAGGCGGAATTTATGACCTTATAGGAGGCGGTCTCAGCCGCTATTCGGTCGATGGACTTTGGAATGTTCCACATTTTGAAAAAATGCTTTACGACAATGCTCAATGGATCATCAGTCTTTGCCAGGCTTATGGGCAAGGTCCTTCGGAGATGCTCAAAGCATTTGCATTGGACACATTGGACTATTGGGAGTGCGAAATGCAGCATCCCTCAGGTTATTTCTATTCGGCCCAGGATGCTGATTCGGAAGGGAATGAAGGGGAATATTATGTGTGGGAAGTTCAGGAAATCAAAAAAGCATGGCAAAGCAGCTGGGAAATATTTGAACAATGGATGGAACTATCGCCCTTAGACCACCTGCATCCGGAGAAAAAAGTGATACGGGTTCGCGCTGCTCGAATAAAAGACCTGGATTTCCCAGCATGGCAGCCTATATGGCAGGAATTGAAAAGCATTTTAAAGCCAATTCGACAAAACCGCATACCACCCTCGAAAGATCAAAAGGGCATTATCAGTTGGAACGCCATAATGGTGTCAGCCTACTGCGCACTATACCGCATGACCCTCGACGGAATATATAAAGATCGGGCATTGCAACTGCTTCAGTGCATGCTCCAACAAGGAAGGCATGCCGATGGAGCCTTAGGCCGTTATTTATGGAATGGTCAACCGGTAGGGTATGGATTCTTGGAAGATTACGCCTATCTGTCAAAAGCTTGCCTTGATTGTTATCAATTGGATTTTGATCCACATTGCTTTAAAACGGGTTTGGAAATCTACCAAGAAGCCGAGCATTTGTTTCGATTGGAAGACGCCCCATTTTTTTGGACAGCTGGAAAATACCACGGTTCCCACCCACAATACAACACTGTGGATTGGTCCGACCAACAATATGCATCTCCCAATGCGATAATTTGCGAACTTCAGCGTTACTTTTATATGGCCACGGGTGAAGTTCATTATTACAATGCGTCCGCACGCATGTTGCGAGCCATGATAGCTCATTGCCGACGATTTCCATTGGCCTCCAGCAGTTGGATTGTGGAAAGCCTTGCAAGCAAGGAAGCTTATCCATGCGTTAAGTCAGCCTCTGCGCAAAACATAATTGAAATTACCAGGGGAGCAATGCCCTCGTTTTGGGCATGTCTGCAGGATCAAAACATGCCTGCGGGTGAAATTATGGTGTGTTCAGATCACCAATGCTGGCCACCCATTTCTAATTACGCACAATGGCAACAAGCATGGCAAAAAGGATGATACAGATTCCAAAGGAGCCAATCCGGATATTGGGCATTATTGCCTGTCTGCTGGGTGGTGACCTGGCCATTGGACAACAATGGCCTTTGCATGGGTTTTTATTCAAAACGCCATTTGGCAGGGTGGCAGCCTATGCAGGAAATTCGGGTACTGCTGAAGGAGCCGTCTTGTACCGAAATCAATGGCAGGGATTGGAAGGCAATCCTCAAACGTTTACCATGATGGCGCAAATGCCGGTGTATTGGTACAGTGTAGGTGCTGGGTTGGTCATTGGAAAAGACGAAAGTGGTTTGAGCAATCGCATTTTTGCAATGCCCTGTGTCAGCAAGATGGGGACCCTTGGGCCCTGGTTGTGGAGTGTTGGACTTCAATTGGATTATTCCTATCACCGATTCAATGGTCAACAAGCCAGGACTCCAGATGGCAATTACCAGGGAGGCAACATTGATCATCAGGACCCCTTATTGGCCAGCGATCAACAGTCATTTCAGTTAGTGGATGCTAACCTGAGTCTTGCCCTACAAAGGGATTTGTTTCGCATTGCAATCACAGGAGGCCAGCTTTTTGAATCTGCAAGATTTGATGCTCCAGCTCCGTTTGCCAACCGCAGGACTTTCAGTTTGCATTCCAGTTACCAGTGGAAGTATGATAAATGGCAATTCGAACCTGGAATTTTCATGATATCGGATTTAATTCACCTGCAAACAGAATTATTTTTGTCGGCCGAGTACAATGGCAATATTTTTGGAGGGATACAATACCGGGGTTTTGATCGAGCATCTTTGGAATCTTTGGGTTTTGCATTCGGATTTCACCTAAGTCCAAGATGGTCGGTGGGTTATTTACACGAATTTTATTTGGGAGGATTGGATGGCACAGCTGTTCAACAAAGCCAGGAATTCGGTATTTGGTACCGTTTGGGCAAGCCGGTAGGGCAAGGACGAAAACCGATTCAGTTGATCAGTCCGCGCTATTTTGATTGATAGACAATGAATTATAGATAGCTAAATATTTTATGTTGTTAAAAAAAGAATTTTACAAAAACACAATAATTAAATGGCATATCTTGTTCGAATATTAGTGTGTGATCGAATATAAAACCCAAAAAAAATTTTGTTCATTACTTTTTGGATTGTTTTATATTTGTGCCACTTTTTTTAAGACAAAGTAGGTAAATATTCAATGACGATGAGAAATTCAAATTTCTTGCTCTTCGCCGTGCTGGTGCTCTTATTCACTTCATGTGGGGGCAATAAACAAGACGGTCAATTGGTTGGAGCAACTCCCAGGCCTAAGTGGAATGGAATCAATCCTTATGGTATGGTGTATGTTCCCAGTGGTAATTTGACCATAGGTCAAAGTGATCAGGACTTTTTCCACAACCTGGTGCAACCACAAAAATCCATTTCTATTTCTGGTTTTTACATGGACGATACAGAAATCACCAACAACGAGTATCGCCAGTTTGTATTTTACATCCGCGACGAGATGGCTCACAAGGCTCTTGGGCATGTCATCGAAGGCGAAGATGGAGAGACGGAAGAAGTTGATTGGGAGCAGGAGATCGATTGGGAAGACGAAACCTTGGATGAAATGTATTTCCAGGGAGCTGATGCTTTCAAGGGCGTTAAAGAATTGGACACCCGTAAATTTGTTTACGAGTGGGAGTGGAAAGATTGGCAAATGGCTGCACACAGCCGGGACATCAAGCGTTCTGCCATCATCCATCGTGAAAAAACCAATATTTATCCAGATACTTTATGTTGGGTACGCGATTTTGCATATTCGTACAACGAACCTATGACGCGTAACTATTTTTCACATCCTGCATTCGATGATTACCCTGTAGTAGGAGTCAATTGGAAGCAATGCCGTGCGTTTTGTTATTGGAGAACTTCCATTTGGAATAAATTCAAAGGAGAAGATGAACCCAATACCGAGGAATTCAGACTTCCCACCGAACATGAGTGGGAATGGGCAGCAAGAGGTGGTCGTGAACAGGCTCCATATCCTTGGGGAGCTTATTATCCAAGAAACGCAAAAGGATGTTTGTTGGCAAACTTCAAACCTGGTCGAGGCAACTATCCAGAGGACGGTGGTTATTACACCGTTCGCGCCGATGCTTATTTCCCCAATGAGTATGGTCTTTACAACATGGCAGGAAACGTTGCTGAATGGACTGAATCAGCCTATTCAGACAATGCTCACGTGATTGTCCATGACCAAAATCCTGATGTAAAATACGATGCTAAGGAAGAAGATCCGGAAGCCTTCAAACGCAAGGTCATTCGCGGAGGTTCCTGGAAAGATATTGCGTATTATTTGCACACCAGCACGCGCAACTGGGAATTTCAGGATACCAACAAATCCTATATCGGATTCCGTTGTGTGCTTTCCTTCCTGGGAAGGTCTGAAAATGACTTTAGATAAGAAACACAATTTGAGCTAGGCTTTCTTTGGAAAGTCCTATTATGCTATGTGGTTAAAAGCAAACAATTTTCTCTTAACTCTATAAAATTTTAAAAAATGGCTATTTACAAGACGAACTGGTTTAAATATGCAAAAAACCTCACGATCGGGGTCGGAGCTTCCATCGTAATGCTCGGGGCCCTGTTTAAAATCATGTCCTGGGAAGGTGGTGATATGATGATCACCGCTGGTCTGGTGACGGAAGCAATTTTGTTCCTCATTTTGGGGGTTATTCCTCCGGATAAAGATTACTACTGGGATAAATTGTACCCAGGTTTGGGCGATGCCGATTCAAGAATCAATCCTCTGATTGAAGGCCCTGTAAAGGGAGGTGGCCGTCCAGCAAATGGAGAAGTTGTGGAAGCGCAATTGACTGGAATGTTGTCTGAATTGCAAGGCATGTCTAAAAGCCTTGGCTCTTTGAAAGCTTTGCAAGAAGTTGATTTTAGCAAAACAAGCGATCAAATGAAGGCCATGAACAACTTTTACAGCCGGATGACTGAAGCAATGTCTGAATTGAATGCTTCTTTGGAAGACACAAAAGCTGTTCACAATCAGGTTTCAGCTTTGAATAAAAACCTGACCAACTTGAACTCCGTATACGGTGGCATTTTATCTGCTTACAAATCTGCAGGTAATTAATTCGAATCATTATTGAATAACCAATAAAAAGACTAAAATATGTCTATACCTAAGCAGCCCCGCCAGCTCATGATCAACATCATGTACCTGGTACTTACGGCTCTTCTGGCATTGAACGTATCGGCGGAGATTTTCAACGCGTTCAAACTGGTAAACAACAGTTTGATGGATTCAAACGCCGCTTTGGACAAATCCAATGAATCGCTGGTTCCTTCCATTGAAAAGAGAGCTCTTGCAAAGCCTGAATTTGCACGCTTTACAGAGCGCTCCAAAATGGCCGTTCAATACGGTAAGGAATTCACAGAATACGTAAACGCCATCGTAAATGATCTGATCGACAAATCTGGAAATAAAAACGGATCGGTTGATGACATGGACTATATCATCGTGGGTGAGAAAAAAGAGTTGAAGGGAAAGAAAAACAAAGACGTCACCACACGTGAAATGGTCAACAATAAGAAAGGACTTGAATTGAAAGAAAAGATCCTTGAGTACCGAGGCAAATTTTTGTCTCTCATCGATGACAGCCTCAGGGCAGGAATGGAAAATGAAGTTGCATTAGCGATTGATGATGAAACATGGCGCCATTCTAAAAACAAAAAGAGCTGGGAAGAATTTACCTTCAAGCAAATGCCTTTGGGAGCGTGCTTACCCATCTTCACCAAATTCATCAACGATGCAAAGTCCTCTGAAAATGCCATCCTGAACCACTTCAGTAAAAAACTTGGAGGGGAGGACGTGGTATTGGATAAGTTTACAGTAATTTCTTCTCCAAAGAAAAATTACGTAATCAAGGGCGAACCATTTGAAACTTCCATTTCATTGGCTGCGTCCACGTCCAAAGCAACCAATACGAAAGTATCCCTTTCCGTCAATGGAAGTGCGTTGTCTACCAATGCTGAAGGTGAAGCCATCTGGAAAACAGTGGCCAATGACGTCGGTACGAAAAAGTACACTGCGGTTGCCTCTGTGACCAATCCAGTGACTCAGAAAACAGATACCTACCGCAAAGAATTCGAATTTGAAGTGGGTGAACGTTCTTGCAACGTTTCTGCAGAAAAGATGAACGTATTTTACATAGGTGTTGAAAATCCGGTTGCCATTTCAGCAGCTGGTGTACCTTCTGCTCAGTTGAAAGTTGAAGCAGCAGGTGGCGGCATTGATCTGGTTCGCCAAGGAGGTGCAAAATACATTGCCAATGTTAAATCACCTGGTGAAGCGAACATTACCCTTACTGGTGGTGGATTGCCTCCAACCAACTTCAAATTCCGCGTAAAAAGAATTCCTACGCCTGTTCCAATGCTTTCCGACAAGCGTGGAGGAGCAATGCCCAATGGAGTGTTCAAAGCTCAACAAGGTGTGATTCCGGTATTGGAAGGATTCGAATTCGATGCAAAGTGCACCATTCAGGGCTATAACCTGGTTCGCGTAGCGCCTCGTCAAGATGCTCAAATCGTAACCAACAACGGAGGTAAATTTTCTCCGCAGGCTACCAGTTTGATACAACAAGCAAAACCTGGCGACCGTTACCTTTTTGAGCAAATCAAAGGACGCTGTCCAGGCGATGTGGCTGCCCGTGACTTGGGAGACATGTCATTCCAAATTAAATAAATTTTATTCCATGAATAAGTTAAGGATTTCATTTTACTTTTTGTTCCTCCTCAGCAGCCTTACAAGCGTTAGCTTAATGGCTCAAACCGCTGAAGAAGAAAAAACAGAAGCAAGCGAAGAGGAAGAAGAATCAGGTTATCTGGACGATATCGTCAGCAGAAGCCTGATGAAGGAACAACGCATTTTGGATTATCAACCGATTCGTGAAGCAGACATCGTTTGGGATAAAAGAATATGGCGCGTGCTGGACGTTCGCGAAAAAATGAACCTTCCGTTCATTTATCCAGTAAGGCCGTTTTTCCAAATCCTGATTCAGGCTGCAGAAAATGGAGATATCCGCATTTTCCGTGAAGACAATTTTAGAAAATTTGTTACCGGAGAGGAATTGGATAAATTGCTCCATCGCGTTGATACCGTTGTGGTAACGGATCCTGATACTTATGAGGAAAAAGTTGAAATTCGCAAATCAGACATTGACTTCAACGATATTAAAACCTATCGCGTGAAAGAAATGTGGTATTTCAATAAACAAACTTCGCGCTTGGAATGCCGAATACTCGGTATTGCTCCAATCAAGGATGAATACGATGATGCAGGTAACTTAAAGTATACCTTGCCAATGTTCTGGATCTATTATCCGGAAGCACGCAAATTGCTTGCTCGCGAGAAAGTATTCAACGATCAAAACGATGCAGCACCCAACACATGGGCTGATGTTTTTGATTACCGTTTCTTCTCCAGCTACATCATCAAAGAGTCCAATGTGCAGGACAATCGTTTGACCGATATTTTTAAAGGCGAAAACGATGGCGTGAAATTGTTGTTGGAATCCGAAAAGATTAAAAATGAAATCCTCAATAAAGAACACGACTTGTGGACTTATTGATGGTTGATGGAAAACATAAAAAGCCGGTCCCTAAAAAGACCGGCTTTTTTATTGCAGCGCAATTTATTTTAGTCTACAATCCTTGGAAAGGATCGCTTCTATACGCTGCTTGTTTGCTATATGAAGCCGCCGTGCGTTTTAAAACGCAGTAAAACTTTGACCGTGAAAGCATGGGAGTCAGCATGGGTGCACTCAATAACACCTTTGCTTTGCAAAGCCTGAGTCAGCCGTTCTCATGAATCAATTTTGATATTCGGAAAGGCGCGCTCCTTTTCAAGCATTATGAAGGTGATCCTTTTTGCACAGCATTTGTCTGATCAAAATGATCCGGAAGCTTCCATTTCCATTCCAATATTCCAGTTTTTTCCATGACCATGGTGCACAACAAGAGTCCGTATTCTACGATAAGACATTCAATCTGATAATCTGAAAAGGTAGGATCATAGCGATGATAACTGATGGATATCAAAGCACTCCAGACAAGACTGGTGATCGGCAAATAAAAAATTCCAAAAAACAGCAAGGGCGCTATGTACCAGGGGTGTATGGTGCTACTCAGCATGAAATACAGAAAGCCTATCCACCATGCCATGTGAAACGGAAATCCACTTCCTTTGGGGCGAAAAAAATGAGTTAGAAACAACAGACCATAAATGATAAAATATAAGCCCAACAACCACCATCCCACTTGGTTTTTGAGTACATACCAGCGGTGATCAAACAACCAGTTCCTCAGTGGTGCATAGATCAATGAGTTGAATTCAAATTGTTGAAAGTACAACGCAATACTGGAAAAGAAACCAGCTGTTTTTTGTGCCACCGGAAGCACTACCAGAGCCAAACTCAACAGGATGCCCAGTGCAAGACTGATCAAATAGGGAATGGAATTTCTTTTGTTGGTAAACAAGGGTATCCAAATGCATACCGTGAGTTTCGATAAAATTGACGCAGCTAGAAACGGCAATAGCCTGCAGCCAGCGTTGATGGAAAAAAAATATACTCCTGATATTAAGAACACGACCATGAAAAGTTCGGTGTGCACATTGCCTATCAATTCAACAGTGACCAGCGGATTTCCAAAATAAAACAAAGCCGCAACGGTGGGGTAGTTCATTCGTTGCAGCAGTTTTCGAAGCACTATGTAGGCGATTCCATCACCAACCAGATACAGGAGTTTCAACACAACACTGAAAATCCCAAGGTGATCTCCAGAAATTCTTGCACTGATGGCAAACAGCAATTGACTAAAGGGAGGGTAAACGGTATGATAGGATGGAGAATTCAACAATGGTAAGCGTTGCTGCAATAGGTCTGCCCATGCATGGTCATGAAACTTTTCCGGGATTTCATTAGGAACAAACAAATAAGGGTTGATGCCATGCACACTGAGCCACCCATCCCACCAAAAACGATAAAAGTCATTCGACAAGTGAGGTAATGCAAAAACGGCTACGAGTTTTGTTAAAGCGATGCTCACCACAAAGGCCCAGCCTGATATTCCATTGGCTTGTTGACGAAGCAAGATTGCGAAAGCCGTGAAAGCCATAATCCATGGAATGAGAATACTCATCCAGTCGGATTGCATGCTAAAGTTCAGCAAATAAGCAATGGAAGCAGTATAGACCAGGCAGAGCATCAAATGAATGACAAATGTTCCCTGCCTCATGCGTGGTGAAGTACCCGATTATTTTAAACTCAAATGCCTGAGGGAGTAGAAAAAATTAATTCCAAAGCCTACCATCAATAAAAAGTGGAAAAGCAGAAAGGAATAATATTCGAGGTAAATACCCATCCCAATGGCAAAGGCGAAATACAAGCAAATCACAAATTCCAGCCAGTTGCGCAGTGTCAATTGTTGAATGAGGTAACCATTGCGCAGCACTTTATCCTTGATGGAAGTCAGATTGAATTTTGGTGTACGGATGAAAGCAGATTTTTTACCGGAGTAACCTTCCATCACGGCGATGCTGTTATGGAAACTGAATCCCATGGAAAGGGCCATGAAAGAAGGGAAGAGCAACAAGAAGCGCCAGAATTTATTCTTCACATTTTTTTCTTTCCAACACATCATGTTGTTTGCTTCATAAAACACCGACATCACCGCCAAGGTGCCCAGCAAACAGAAACCCAAAAAAGTAGCTTTCAGCCCAAGATCATCCATGGCAAACAAAACAGGCACGCTGAGTAAAGCCACCCAAAATATGACCAGAAATATTCCACTGCCCATCAAATGCATGGTTGCATGAAACTTTGTAGCCAGGGGAAGATCTGCCTTGAGTATGATTGGAAGCAGTTTCCTTGAATTTTCTGCACCTCCTTTCATCCAACGGAATTGTTGTGATTTGAGGCCATGCATTTCAGCTGGAAGTTCTGCAGGGCAAATAATATCTTCTACATAACGGATTTTCCAGCCTTTGAGTTGGGCCCTGTAGCTAAGATCGAGGTCTTCGGTCAGGGTGTCTGAATGCCAGCCTCCAGCGTCATCAATGCAGCTGCGCCTCCAAATTCCTGCGGTACCGTTGAATTGCAAGAAATGTCCTGCTGCATATCGGCCGGCCTGCTCCACGGTAAAATGTACGTTTAGTTGGAAGGCTTGTAATTTGGTGAGGAATGAATAATCTTCGTTGATGTGTTCCCAACGCGTTTGCACCACCCCGATTTTCTCGTCATTGAAATAAGGCAAGCTTTTTTTCAAGAAATTGGGTTCTGGTAAAAAGTCAGCATCAAAAATGGCTATGAATTCACCTTTGCAGGTTTTCATGCCTTCTCTCAAAGCTCCAGCCTTGAAACCTTTGCGATCAACCCGGTGAATGTGCTTGATGTCAAAACCCATGGCTTTGTAAGCTTCCACTTTCTCTGCCGCATGTTGTGCCGTTTCATCGGTAGAGTCATCCAATACTTGAATTTCCATCTTGTCTTTGGGATAATCCAATTTGGTGATGTTGTCTAATAAACGATCCACCACAAACATCTCATTGAAAATGGGCAATTGGATGGTCACCACGGGAAAACGATCTCCTTCTTGAAGCGAAGGAAGGACGACTTTCGACTTTTTATGTTTTCGGTAGGCCTTCAACAATCCTAATTGAAGCAGTGAAAACAAAGTGATGTATAAAAGGCTGCCAGTGTACAGCGCGATGAGTAACAGCTGAATTGTATCCATATCGGAAGACAAAATTAATTCTCTTAAAACAGCCTTAACGCATGTTGGGCAAACTTTTTTAACACAATTTTAACCTTTAACATATGTTTTGAATATTATAAAGAGAATTTTTGAACCTGCCCCTAAAACACCCCGAAAAGTGCCCGAAACTTTGGAAATTCCAATGCGCTTTTTGTATTGAACGGGGACCTCCGCGAAGCTAAATTGGTGTTTTGCAAGTTTCACTTGCATCTCAACGGTCCATCCGTAATTCCTGTCAGCCATTTTCAACTTTTTCAACACCTCGTATCGAATCACGCGAAATGGTCCAAGGTCTGTGTAGTGATAGCTATAAAACCATTTGATGAGGGTGGTCGCCAATGCATTGCCGAAGCGCTGAAGAAAGGTAAGGGATCCTTTTTCGCGTTGACCAAGCACGCGGGAACCTAAAACCATATCCAAATGCCTTGTTTGGAGCGTATCGACCAGGATTTGCAATTCTTCAGGCACATCCGAATAATCGCCATCGATGAACGCAACGAGTTGTGGTGGAGCTTCTGGTGAATCCTGGGCAATGAATGCGAGGGCTTTGAGACATGCAGCTCCATAGCCTCGTTCTTTTTCAAATAAAACCTTTGCGCCCAAAGATTTAGCCACGGAGGCCGTTTGATCGGTGCTCCCATTGTCCACTACATATACATTCCGCACCAAACCAATGGGCAAATGCTGAATGACTAAGCCAATAGAAGCTTCTTCATTTAAAGCCGGAATGATGACGTCGACAGTCATCTATAGGCAGTTGCTGATAAAACTGGAAATTTAGAGTGCGTTCAGCGCTTTGGTGAGGTAGGTCAACGTAAATGGCAGACCCAACCAAAACCATGCGGGGTAGCAGACAAGCAATCCAACCGTAGCTGCTGCTGATATTAGAAAATACAGCCAGTCACTTTTGCGAGATTCATTCAGTTCGGTCATCCGTGGTAATTTTCTGCAAAAATAGGGCTAATTCGATCATCAATTGCGGTTGAAGAATGTTTTTTATGATATCCCTGCTGATTTTTTGGAGGTTGGCATTGTGATCACCATAAATTTGCAATGTGTTATCCACCACCGTCAATTGAAAAAAGCTGGATGCACGTTTTCTGCTGGAATAAATAATCAATACGTTGCGTTCTGTGTACTACCATATGTTGAGATTGGCCTGTTTGTTATGTGCCCTGTGTTCCATGCTCACCGCTTGTCATGAGGTCGAAGATTTTCCTAATAACGGGAAGAGCCTTCAATTCCAAACGGACACAGTGACTTTTGATACCGTGTTTTCAAGCATTGGATCAGCAACCCGGTTCATAAAAATTTTCAATCGATCCTCTGAAGACTTGGTCATCGACTCCATTTACCTGGGGTCAGAGCGAAGCAACTTTTTTCGCATCAATGTGGATGGAGTACCAGGACCGCATATCGCGCAAATAGAAATTGGAGCCCAAGACTCTATTTATTTGTTTTGTGATGTCCTCATTGACCCAAATGCATCCCTTGAGGAAAGTCCTTTCATCGTAGAAAATGCCATAGTGTTTAAATGGGATCAGAAAACCGACACGCTCCATTTAATTGCCTGGGGTCAACATGCAAACTATTTTCCAGGCAAAGCGAATCAGGCCGTTATCACCACGGTTGATTTGCAAGGAGCCACCTTGCAATGGAATGATCCGAAGCCTTACATCATCCATGGGTTGGTGGTATTTGAGAACGGAACTTTGGAAATTGGATCTGGAACCAATATCCATGCCTGGGGTGGAATAGCAAAGACAAAAGACCCTTTTGGAAATGATGTCTTCTATCAAGATGGACGCATCGTTATTGGGAATCAAGCACGACTGATCGTTCGAGGCACCGCAGAGCGCCCCGTGGTATTTCAAGGGGTTCGCTTGGAATCGGCTTTCCAAACCGTACCTGGCCAATGGAGTGGTCTGTTTTTGGAAACCGGTTCTTTGCCCAGTCAACTGGAGCATGCGATCGTGCGGAATTCGCTCATCGGCATTTATGCAGACTCGCTGAGCGAACTATCCCTACTTGCATGCCGAATTCATACCACCGCATCGTATGGAATTTACGGGAGGTCTGCACAGATTACCATGGAAAATTGCCTGATTTTTGATACCGATGCAAGTTGCGTAGCCATGGAAGCTGGAGGACAATTGGAATGCATTTATGCTACTCTGGTAACAGGGTCTAATGGCCAACCCTCAGTGTATGTAAGCAACCAGGAATGCATCGATTTTCCTTTTTGCCTATCCATCGTAAGACATCCTTTGAAAGCGCGTTTTGTAAATTCGATCATCACAGGCTTTGACGGCGACGAATTCTGGATGTTGAAAGATGATCTGAGCGGGTTTGATGTGCAGCTTGATCATTGTTGGTTTAAAATCAAAGACCTAACCAGGGTTTTTCCGGATTTTCCATCACAATTTACAGTGAACAGTATTCAACGCCGTGAGCTGGATTCGCTCTTTGTCAATCTTGCCATCAACGACTATCATTTGGATTCGTTGTCTCCTGCACGAAACAAAGGTGTTCCCATTGCAACCATTCCTTTGGATCTCGAACTTTATTCCAGGGATCCTGTGCACCCGAATTTAGGTTGTTTTGAAAAGTAAGATTTGTGCAAAAGGCCTAACGAACGTTCGTTCGTTTACAAAGTGCACTATTGCCGAATGCTGTTGGCAGGAACCTTCCGGATCCAGATCAAAGAGAATAAGAAAAAGAACATCAACATCAAGACACTCAAACGCATGGAATGGGTCAATTGGTTGATGAATCCAAACAAAAACGTACCAAACACGATGGAAAGGTAATAAACCACATCGTAAAAGCTGAAAAAGCATGTTACGTCGGGATGATTTTCAGGGATCATTTTACTGTAACTGGATCGGGAGATGGCTTGAATTCCGCCCAGCACCATTCCAACCAAAGCTGCTAAAAAATAAAATTCAAGTTGTCCGTTCACATAATAGGCCATCAGGCAAATGACTGTCCAGATCAGAATCATGATTTTCATGGCGTACAAATTGTGCGTTTTACGTGATATGAAAGCAAACAAAAAGGCCCCACCGATAGCAACCAGTTGCAATAATAAAATGACCACGATCAACTCCCCGGTTTCGAAATGGAGTTCTTCCTTCGCAAATGAGCTTGCCAAGTACACTACGGTTTGTACTCCGGCGCTGTAGAAAAAGAAAGCAAACAAAAATGATTTGATGGCAGCTTGTTGTTGCACATGGTTCCACGCTTTTTGCAATTCATGAAAACCTTTTTGGAACCAGTGGGCGTGACCGACGGCTGGCGGATCTTTGGGTAGCCAAATGAAGGTGAATTGCGAAAACAAAATCCACCAAACGCCAACGCTCAGAAAAGCCAATCGGGTAGCAACCGTTCCGTCTGCAATGCCAAACCAGTCAGGATGCTGGATCATCAGAATATTAGAGCACATCAGCAACACGCTTCCAATGTATCCAAAGGCGTACCCGCGTGCGCTGAGTTTATCTGCACGTTCGGCGGTGACGATTTGTCCGAGGTACGAATCATAAAAAACCAGAGAAGCTGCATGGCTCGCGGTAGCCACCATGAAAGCCATCAAAGCGCCATATTGGTAGGCGGGTCCTGTAAACCAAAACAAGGCCATGCATCCCAAACTGCCTAAGGTGGTGAACAAGCGCATGAACAATTTTCTTTTACCACCGTAGTCGGCTATTCCCGATAAGATTGGAGAAACCAAACAAACGAAAACGTAGGCGATGGAAACCGAGTAAGCATATACGGAAGCATTGGATATTTCGATGGAACCAAAAGCAATTTTGGAATCGGAAAATTCCAAAAAGTACACGGGAAAAATCGCCGTCGAAATGACCAACGAGTAAGCTGAATTGGCCCAATCAAAGAGCACCCAGCCCAGTTCTGTTTTCTTTTGTTGATTCATGATTTGTTTGATGAACAAGATTACAAACAAATAAACTGTTTTATCGAATAAGTTTTTCGAATTTAGAATGGAAAGTATTTAAATGTTCGAGGAATCGCGGGAAACAAAGTAATTTGGCCACTGAATCGAAAGAAACCAAAGCATATGAAAATTTTGATTTTGTCACGGAATGCCAGCTTGTACAGCACGCAAAGTTTAATACAAGCGGCCCAACGCCGGGGACACGATGTTCAGGTCATGGATCATCTCATGTGCAATATTGTGATTGAAAAAAATAAACCACAATTGTTTGTGGGTCTTGATGCTGTGGGCGATGTAGATGCCGTAATTCCGCGTATTGGTGCGTCAGCAACGGAATACGGAGCAGCAGTCATCCGCCAGTTGGAGTGCATGAATATTTTTACCACGGTGGGTTCTGAATCGTTGATGAAAGCGCGCAACAAGTTGCATTGCATGCAATTCTTGGCCCATCATGGCATTGATGTCCCAAAAACCGGGATATCTGCAGGAGACTATTGTGCCGGGTTGGTGTACGATCAAGTAAGTGCCGACAAAGCGGTGATCAAACTCCTTTCGAGTACCCAGGGATTAGGAGTCATTCTGACCCAAACCAGGAGCCAGGGATTGAGCATTGTGGAAGGATTTCACCGGGTTGGAGAAGATGTTTTGGTACAAGAATTCATTCAAGATGCAAGAGGTTCCGACATCAGGGCTTTTATCGTCGATGGCAAAGTGGTAGGCTCGATGGTGCGCCAAGCGGTTCCGGGAGAATTCCGGTCCAACATCCATCGCGGTGCAAGTTCCTACGTAGTTCGATTGACCGAAGATGAAGAATACATTGCCTTGAAATCTGCCGAATTATTGAAATTATCGGTTGCTGGTGTGGATATACTCCGATCTAAAAGAGGACCTCTGGTGTTGGAAGTGAATGCTTCACCTGGATTGGAGGGAATCGAGGGAACTACCAAGGTGGATATTGCAGGAAAAATCATCGAATTTGTGGAGCGCGGTGTTCACCAAAAAAAGAGTGAAGGGTTCAGGGGCAATTGAATAAACCATTGGTATGAGCGTACAGGAAATCAATTTACAAGGACAAGACTTTCCACCAGGCAGTTCAGGGATGGTGCGCATCAAAGCAGGTCGTTTGCCATCGGGCAACAGCATTTCCATTTTTACTTTTGTTTTTCGCAGCAAGAATCCTGGCCCAACCTTATTGTTGTTGGGGGGAATGCATGGCGACGAAATCAATGGAGTTGAAATTGTGCGGTCTGCAGTTGCCAAAAGAATGTTTCACCAGTTGAAAGCAGGGACCGTGATTGCGATTCCTTTGCTTAATATTTTTGGATTCATCAATTTTTCACGCGATGTTCCGGATGGAAAAGATGTGAACCGCAGTTTCCCGGGAACCAGCTCAGGAAGCTTGGCATCGCGCATTGCTAAAATCATCACACGTAAAATTTTACCACTGGTAGATTTTGGTATTGATTTCCACAGTGGGGGAGATCGCCATTGGAACCATCCGCAAATTCGTTATTCATCCAAACACCCGGAGGCAAAGTCACTTGCCTTGAAGACCAATTTCCCATTGATCGTTGAAAAACCACTGGTCGCGAAATCATTGCGTAAAGTAGGCCGCGATTTGGGAAAACCAATTTTGGTTTTTGAAGGGGGTGAGGCGCATCATTTGGATCCATTGATCGTGCAAAGAGGATTGCACTCCATACGTGAAATTTTAGCAGCCCACCAAATGATCGAAGGGAACATCAGTTCTGGAGTGATCAAAAGGGTTTTCCGTAAAACCAGTTGGGAAAGAGCACAAGAAGGAGGCATCGTGTTGTACAAGCGCGAAGCCGGAAATTACATCAGTCGTGGAGAATTGCTGGCCATTCTTTCTGATCCATTTGCTCAAAGAGAAACGAGAATGTATGCATCACGCGGTGGTTTTATTTTAAGTCATAACAATGCACCCATTGTCAATGTAGGAGATGGAATGTTTCACCTGGCTTTTGATGAAGAAAAACATGTTACCATTCCATAAATTATTTACCTTGATTGCTTGGATGTCGTGCGTCATGGCCGGATTCCCATTGAGTGCGCAAAAACACATCAGCAAGCGGCAATTCAAAAAGAAAGTGATGGCATGTGTCCAGGACACCGTGTTCAATCACGCTTCATTGTCCATCCAGTTTACTTCCCTAAAAGACGGAAAAACAATTTTTGCAATAGACGAGCATCGGGCGTTGATTCCTGCATCGATTTTAAAAATCATGAGCTGTAAGCTCATGCTGGATGCTTATGGTCCTGAATTTTGCTTTCGTACACCAATTTTTCTCCAGGAGTACAAAAGCAATTCTGGTAACTTGAGCCATGCCATCAGAGTCCGTGGATCTGGTGACCCAAGTTTCTGTTCTCCATACATGGAAGATGCAATATCAATGGATTCCTTGTCTTCATGCGTTGCTTCGGCTTTGAAGCGCATCGATGTGGATACGATTGGACAAGGTATTGCAATGGATCAGAGCTGGTTGCAAACCGAATATGACAATCCTGAGTGGCTGTATTACGATTTGGGAAACTATTACGGAAGCACTTGCCGCGCTTTGAACTACCGAGAAAATGAATGGATCATTCAGATTGCACCCGCAATCACACCCGGAGGATATTGTCCAGTTTTTTGGCAAAAAAAATGGTTAAACCCTTCTGCATTTTATTCCCGAGTGGTTGGCGTGGAAGGATTTCCACAAGGAGACCGCTATGTGTTGGGTAGTTCCGCCGTAACACCAAGACCGGTCATTGGCCAATGGAAAGTTGGAGGAAATGACACCGCAATCATTCGAGCCTCCATGGCAGAGCCTTCCGAGGAATTTGTCAGAGATTTTAGCTTGGGCCTGCAAAATCACCACATTGTGATGCATGGTGGTCAACCGCCTTCGTTGGATTCATTTACTCCAGGGAAAGAGCTTGCTTTATATGAGGTGAATTCTCCACCTTTGAAGCAAATCGTCCAGAGGGCACTGGATAAAAGTGTGAATTTGTATTGTGAATCGTTTTTGTTAAAGCTTGCAGAGAAGTGGAGTGGGACAACCAATAGGGACTCCGGGCTTAATTACCTGAACAACATGATCCGGCTCTCATTGCCAAAATCGGTCGCTCTCCAAATCAAAGACGGCAGCGGACTTTCACCCAAAAACTTGATGAGTGCATTTACCATGAATCAATTTTTAATGAATCATCAGAAAACAATTGGAAATGAACCATTTTATCCGTACCTAACGAACGTTCATATCAATGGAAGTTTAAGGAAATATTTACAAACTAAACCATCGCCAAGCAAAGCAATTTTTGCGAAAAGCGGTAGTATGGAACGGGTACGTGCTTATGCCGGTTACCTTGTAGAAGAAGGTAAGCCTGTGGCAGTATTTTCAATCTTGGTGAACAATTTTCAATCGAAACCTCAGGCAGTCCAGGAGAAAATCGCAGGCCTTTTGGATCAACTGATGTTGGTAAAATTAAACTGAATGAAACATTGCGTAATGCTCTTATTTTGGATGTGGGCAATTTGCAGTTGCCGGGAAGGGGATGTTGCTCAAAAAGCCAAATCAAACGCTGAAAAGAACCCGGAAGAAACTGGAACATTCAATGAACCGGAAAATGATATGCGGGATCGGACCATTTGGCAAAAACCATATGAGGTCATCCATTTGTTTGGAAGTCTTGAAGGAAAAGTGATTGCAGACATCGGCGCTGGCAGCGGATATTTTTCATTCCGGTTTATCCATGAAGCAGAGAAAGTCATTGCCATTGACATTGAACCGGAGTTGATTCAATTGATGAATCAGGAAAAGAATTATTATCGTGCGGATTTGCAAAAAAGGTTTGAAGCCAGGTTGGCCACTCCTGATGATCCCAAACTTTTGGATGACGAAGTGGATTTGATTTTTATTGCCAACACGTTTCCCTACATGCATGACCGGGTCCAATATTTAAAACGATTGATTCCAAAATTCAAGACTGGAGGCATGATCATGATTGTCGATTTTAAAAAGAAACTCACCCCGGTAGGACCCGTACAACAATCGAGAATGGCGCAATCAGAAGTCGAACAGGAATTGATGGATGCGGGCTATGATTTGGTCATTTCAGATGATCATATGTTGGAGTACCAGTACATTGTGGTTGCTAAACCGCAATAAAACCCGCTTGGTAGTAAAATGGAGTGGTCGCTCTTGAATGCGTTACTCATGCGGCCGGACCCATGGTGCCAGTTGATCATTCATGTTGTGGTGTGCAGAGCTATCTTGCTCTCCGTTTGATGTTTCCATCAAGGCATCCAGATCAGGTTGGCCGGCGTCCATCCAGGCGCTCATCCAAAATGAGCCTATGCACAAGATGCTGCATCGCATCCGTTGTTCAACCTGGCCATCCAATAATTTATGGAATGCTTCGGCGTATTTTTTGCAAGGTTGCAACATCATCGTGTTGCCTCTTTTTTCATAGCAATATTGCTGGTCAAAAGCGTAGGCTTGACTCAGTGTTTTTTCTTTTGTCAGCAATGGTGTCACCATTTGGTGACTTTGGTATATGATATCCCAAGTGAAAGCGGATACGTCATCTATATAGGATGCAGCGCCGACCAGGAAATCAAATTCTTTTTCAGCAAACAATTCTGGCAAACGACTTTCCCAGAAAGCATGAATGCCTGTTTGCTGTGTCAGTTGCCCGTTATAGTTCTGACTGGTATGCAAGGGCACATGTGCGTCTGCCAGGTAATGCCCGATTTCGGCAGAAAGGCGCAATATGCGTGGTGCATCCCTGGACGTGAAAGAATGGACGAGTTGCCGGTAAACAGTACGAAGATGATACGGGAGGATTCCATGCTTTGAGAAAGAATCTAATATCTCAATGGTGACCGGTTGATCGTTTGACCATTGGATGACGCCAATGGAATCACATTGCATGGTCCAATGCAGAGGGTCATATTCGGGTAGTAAAATTGTATTAAACCATCGCTGGTATTGTTGGAATAGCAATTCATTTGCAGAAGGATTGTACAAACGGATAAAATGTTTGCTAAAGGGAATGGTGTCGCAGACGTGCATTGTATCAAGCGAATTCACATCAAATAATTGGTATGTTTCATTTTTATATTGGAAACGGATGCTGTCAAGCAACAATACAGCCTTTGCATATTCTTTGGGTAAGTAAGCAGTATCCATCTTATGTGTCCAATGATCCAAATCGAAATAATGGCGAATGGCTTCTGCTTTGACAGCATACCTTCTCTTATCAGGATCAATCGCGTGCACTTCCAGGTAATCCATATTTTTTTTATAAAAGCGCATCATTTCTTCCGGCAATGTAAAAATGGCTAAGCGATTGATCAGGCGATGTCCATAGAAACCCCATTCATTTTTTGAATTCATGGAACGCACAGCGAGAAGACTACACAGGCCAAGTAAGAGCATGATGTATCGCATGGGTTCTAAAAATTGTTAACCAGTTTCACTTGAATTTGAACGGGTGTGAAACAAAAATAGGGTGTTGTAATCGCATTACGCCAACGTCTTATCGGATGGCCACAACAATTGATCCAAGCAAGGAAATAAGTGATTCTATAAAAGCAATGTATGAAAGTTACTTGCCTAAGAAATCGTATTTTGTTTTTAACAAGGGACCGACCAACGGATATTGTACCAGCAGAAAATCGCCGTCACTTCGTACAACATGCAATCTGAAAAAGCTTCTTTGATTGGTGTATGCAGGATCCACTTTGACCGTTGTGCCTTCTATGGAATCTTCGATGATTGGATAAAATTTATAAACCGAAACAGATGGTTCTGTTTGAGCATGGATGGTGATTTCACAGAAAGGAATCATGGCGGAAATCTCACTTTTCTTTGGATGTATGTTTTGAATACCTTCTACCACAATGTGTTGAGTGCTGGCAAAATAATTTTTCAATAAATTTTCCTTTGCGACTGGTAGCGGATTGGCGAGTTGCTCAGGGTCCATGAGTTGGTATTGGTTTTCGTTCTTTCGGATGGTGAAAGAATTTTGGTTTTGATAGGGATATTTGATATCAATCGAAGTGATTTGGGATTCGGGGATGTCGATCAGGGTTTTATCACGCCAATCCACGTAGCTTAAATCGTATCGCTCGCGAATGTTTCCAACGAAGGAAGGAATGGACACAATGTAAGCTTGTTGTGCCCCTTCCATGAGGAAGAAATTTCCATCTTCGCGTTGGGTAGTGCCTCCTACCCAGTAGGATTTGATTTTTTCATTGTGCTTATTAAAAATGGCAACTTTGATTCCGGAGCCCCGTATGCCTTCCAAGATGGCTTGATCGTAGGATTTTGGCGGGATGGATTGCATTTTTACGGAGGTAATGGTTTGGAGTAAATTCTCTATGGCATTTGGGAACACCTTGTGTTTGCCGTTCAACATCCAGAAACCGTTTTTTTTCTCTAAGTAAATGGAGTCTCCCAGTTTGTTGTTCAGAATGATTTTGTCAATTTCTTCTTGATTTTGCACAGCGAAGGCCCTTTCAGCTTCCAAAGGAGATAACTTTTGATCTTTGAAGTACAATAGGTAAGCACTGATGCAACCCAATACCCCCAGCAATAGTGCCAATTGAATCAGAGAGACTCTTTTCATGAAATCTACTTTATAGGGTATAACGTTTTTTTCTGTAAAATGCGAGCCACCAACCAGAAAGCAACAACAGCATCACAGGGAGTCCGATGTTCAAAAATTGCCAGAAGCTTTTGGATTGTTCGATTTTAATTTGATCGAGCAAGCGAATTTTAAACTCTTTTGAGCGGGCTTCCAGGATGTTTTCATCGTTGCATAGATACTCGACTGCATTCATAAAGAAGGCACGGTTACCTCCGTAAGTTATTTTCTCAAATTTGCTAAATCCCATGCCGGAAAATTTATCGGTCTGATGGTCATAAAGGTTTTTGATCAGCTCACCATCGGCCACCACAATCATTTTGGTAGGGACGCTGGATGATTTGAATTCGAGATTCAATTGTTTGAGCGACTCTGCCATGGAACTTTCCAGTTTGTTGGTATAAGGCGAGTTGAAAACACCTTCCAACAATATGCCCATGGTTAAGTTTGGTTTATCAAATTTTGAAGGATCTGGTTGATAGCGCAAGATATCAAAACCTACCTTGGCGGGAGCCAATTGGTAGCGGCTGTAAGGTGAAGAAACAATCAATGGTATTTTATGGACATTCCCCAGGGTTTTTACAGTATCGATTTTTCCAGGAAAATCCAGTAAAATGCGATCGATGTTGTTGACAATGGGATGGTTGCTAAATGGCGCGGCTACAGGGAAATAATACCATGGATACAATTCAATTTGTGGTTTGTCACCTATTTTACCTACGACCTGTGCAATTTTTGAACATTCCAGGTCGAGCACCATGGTAGGATCCATCCGGATACCATATTGGAAGAACAGATCGGAAAGATGGAGATCCAAAGGTTCTGGAATGATTTCATTGCGGGCATTGAAACTGTCGATACCGATTTGAAGCGGATCCACCAACCAAAGGAGTTTTCCTCCACGCATGAGGTATTGATCTAAAATGAATTTATTGCGTTCGTTAAAGGGGATCACCGGTTTCGCAATGACAACCAGGTCTACTTGTTCGCGGATTGCATACAGACTGTCGAGGTTAACAAAGATGACATTGTAAAATGGTTGCAACAACTGTTTTGCCGCTCGCAAATTTTCTGGTTTTAATTCGCCGTTGGAAGTGGTGAATAAAATGTTTTTTTTCTCCTCGCGAAGAATTTTCTCGATGGCATTTGCAAATTTGTATTCCAATTGAGAAATGCTGTTGTTCAGGTTGGATTCCTGGTCCAGCTCGGGTTGGTGCTCCAATAAGTTCACTGCAATTTTACGCTCTCCAAGATGAAAAATGGCATATGGATAAATGAGTTGTTCGGATTGTTCTGTACCCGATTTGACTTTCAGATTGATTGGATTCAAACCATCTTTGGCGAGTTTATCACGCATGCCATTGATTTCTTCGATGGTTCCGTCATTCGGATTTTCGAAAGAATAACTCAGGTACGCATTGATCCCTTTCAATTGATTGAGTAAATCACGTGTTGATTGTTGAAGCCTTTTGAAGCCCGAAGGAAAATCTCCGTCCAACAAGACCCTTACATGCACCTCGTCGGCAAGTTTTTGAACGGTTTGCTTTGTTCCCTTCGTGAGGCTGAATCTTTTTTCTTCTGAAAAATCAAAGCTCAGCGGAATGTAAGCACATATGATGTTTACCAGAAGCAGAATTCCAAAAATCAGCAGGATTCTGAAGGGCGTTTCGAAATTCAATTTTTTCATTTCAGAATCTACGGCTTTTAATGGATTCAAAAGTCAGATACAAAAAGAAACCCGACAGACTCAGGAAGTACACAATGTTTCTCAATTCGAGCAAGCCACGCGACAAGGCCATGTAATGATATTCCATTCCAAACATTTGTACGAGATCGTCTGATTTTCCAAAAAAGATAGGAAGTTTGGAAGTAAAATAAAAACCGTAATAAAATAAAAAAGAAAGGGCGACACTCAGCAAAAAAGAAACGATCTGATTTTTAGATAGGGTAGATGTAAAAATACCGATGGCACAAAAACCTGCAGCAAGCAAGATCAAGCCAATGTATGAACCGAAGACAGATCCTGCGTCGATGTTGCCTTTTGGTGAACCAAGTTGATAAATGCTATAATAGTAAAGCAAGGTCGGACACATGGCAATCAAGCACAGCGTTAGAGACGCCAGATATTTGGCGGTAACTATGGCAGTTTCTCGAATGGGTTTTGTGATCAATAGTTCCAGGGTACCGGCCTGCATTTCTTCGGAAAACATCCGCATGGTGATGGCTGGTATAAGAAACAGAAAAACCATGGGAGCCAGGGCAAATAACTGATCCATGCTGGCGTAATTGGAGTACAAAATGCTAAAATCAGGAAATACCCAAAGGATGAGGCCCAATAGGATGACAAAGCTTCCAATGACCATGTATCCGATCAATGAATTGAAAAACGTGGAAATCTCTCTTTTAAACAGTACCCACATGATTTTCGGATTTGGTGAGCAGATTAAACACCGCTTCGATGTTTGTCTTTTCTTCGCGCAGTTCCAGAATAGACCATTGGTTTCTGCTTGCCAATTGAAACAATTCTTCCCTTGGATCGCCGTCCGGATGACACCACAATTTATATGACCGCTGTCCAGTTTTTTCCAAATTGCTAACGTATGTTAGTTTCTTCAGGTTGTTTTCGTCAACGTCCACCCCAAAAGCCACGTAAAGCAAGCGTTGGTGTGATGATTTATGGAGCAATTGTTGAATGGATTCGTCTGCAACGATCTTGCCTTTGTTGATGATGATGACCCGGTTGCACAAAGCCTGCACTTCTTGCATGATGTGGCTTGAAAATATCAGCGTTTTCTGGGCCCCGATGGATCGGATCAATTGCCGGATTTCGACCAATTGATTGGGGTCCAGTCCGCTGGTGGGTTCATCGAGGATTAAAACTTGTGGGTCATGAAGCAACGCCTGACAGAGGCCGACTCTTTGTCGGTATCCCTTTGAAAGAGATCCAATCGTTTTTTTGTAATCATTTTCAAGTCCGGTCATCTGAATGAGCTCGTCAATGCGGCTTTGAAGGGAAGGTACCCGGCAAAGTTTTCCGAAAAACCATAACAGCTCTTTGACGTACATTTCCTTGTATAATGGGTTGTTTTCAGGCAGGTATCCGATCATTGATTTGGTGGCTACCGGATCTTCCAAAACGGAATATCCTCCTACGCGGATATCGCCGGAACTGGGTTTTAGGAAGCCACAAATCATTTTCATGGTGGTCGTTTTGCCTGCACCATTGGGACCTAAAAATCCCAATATTTCGCCTTTTCCAGTTTGAAAACTGATGTGGTCAACGGCCAGTTGGGGGCCAAATGATTTACAGAGTTGGTTTACGATTACCGACATGTGTTGGTGGTCAAACGAAGCACAAAGTTATAACGTTTCATTGCATTGAACGTTGGTGGATGCTATTCAGTCGGTTTAACAATTGGGCCAATGGCCAAGCATGTGCTAACCGATAGGGGCCAATGGCCGTACGTTGCAAGGCTGATAAATAAGCTCCCAGGCCTGATCGGTTGCCAAATTCATGCGCCAGTGAACGGATGTAAGTTCCTTTTGAGCACAGAATGGTGAATCGGAGTTCCGGAAAATAACCTGCATCCAACATGAACTGTGTAACCGTCATTGGCCTGGGATCCAGAACGATTGTTTTTCCACTCCGCGCCGATTGGTAAGCCCTTTTTCCATCTTTTTGAATGGCGGAATGGGCCGGTGGACTGATCATCAGTTCACCGGTAAGGCTCAAGCGGACGCGTTCGATCAAATCAAGATCCGGGCAGGAAGGCAAGGGAAAGGATTGTTCGATGCCCGATTCCATATCATAGGATGCGCGTGTGTGTCCCAGCCGAAATCGACCGGTGTATTCTTTTTCCAAGCCTTGAAAATGATCTAAAAAGCTGGTGAATTTTCCAGTAGCGAGAATCAGCAAGCCAGATGCCAATGGGTCCAAGGTGCCTGCGTGTCCTATTTTAAGTTTTCTGGATTGGTGACGCGTAATGGCCTTGCGAATTTGATGGACGACCTTGAAAGAGGTAAATCCGTATGGTTTATCGACCAGGATGTAGGATCCTTGCCAAAAATCAGGCAATTCCGCATGATCTGGCAACCAAAATTTGGGCTCGGTGGTTGGTGTAAGCAACCGTTGCATTTGTGTAGTAAGGTCGATGGTTGTTGTGTGAAGGGTATCCAGCCGAAAATCAATCGTTTACCTTGAAAATCGCAAATATTTGCAAACCAAGTCCGATGAGAATCAACAACGGAGCGATTGTGAGGCGAATGGGAGAATAAATCAGGCTTTCGTCCCATACGTCCGGACTGGGCATGCCTCCACCCATCATGAGGATTAGCCCTAAAACGATAAAACCCACACCGATCAACATCCACTTGAATTGTGCTTTGCCATAGGTCATGGTCTGACTGAGTTTAGGTTTGGATAGCGTTGGAATGCCCGTTGACTTAGGGCTATCCTCCTGCGGATTTTTGGCAGGTGTTTTTTTTGTTTTAGCTTCTCCCATGGATTATCGAATTAGTGATAGAATTTTAGCTTTTACCAAATAATACTGCAAAGATGGTCCAAGTATTAATAATAAGAACAATACAAAGAAGAATTTTATTGTATCCACCCAGTCATATACCCATGGCATGAGGTAAGTGACTAGCCATAGGATCACACAAAGGAGGCCAATGCTAAACAAGGAGCTCGCTAATCCAAGTGAAATGGTTCGCTTGCGGTAGGTTTGCAGAATGCGGTCTTCAGAGGCGCCCAGTTGATTCCATTGATGGATGATGGCGCTTCGGGAATCTACAAATGCCTGGGCGAGGTATTCGATGATGAGGATGCCCACCAAAACAAAAAGGAGTGTAATGAAAAATGATACTTGCTGGAGTCGCCTTACCGATTTTGTTAGGTCTGCGGTCAGTTCGTTTTGGAAGTGAAGGGCGTGGACACCATGTTGAGCCTTTACATTGTTTTCAAAAATGCTGAACTGATTTTTTGCATAGGCCTCAGGATTTAATTTGAAAACATAGAGCGCTGGAAATGCCGACAAGGCGGCTGTTCGTGCGCTATCGGTGGCGAGATCGTTGGGCAAATATTCTTTGAGATCGTTTTCGGACAAGGCTTGAAGTGAATTTTGATCGACAGCGGGTTGTTGTAGCAACCAGTTTTTTACCTGGTTTACAGTTGTTGAAGAAACATTTTCTTCAAATTCAAGGGCGAGTACGGCATTTTCCAGCAATTTTTTTTCCAACCCGAATGCATGGACCCAGATCAACAAAGCCAGACCAATTAAAAACAAGACCCACGCATAGTTGAGAACATGGAGTAAAAATCCGCGATTGTTTTGCAAGGTTAAAATGCTTATGAATGGCCAAAGATACATTAAGGCAGGGAATCACCGGGCGAATAGCATCAAACGGATAGACGGATCATCATGCTTGTTCGGAAGGCAATGCAATGAGCTCTATTAAAATCCAGGCAGCAAAATGATATGCCGGTAGAGCGACACCCAACTTTTTTGTACCTGAGAATATCCATGCTTAGATTAGAAATGAGTCGAAAGCACAGTTTTACCAATTGATCCATTTATGGGTAGTGATGGTTTGATCATTTTTGATGAGTACCAGGTAAACTCCTTTTGGAATGGATGTTAGCAAGGATTCCAATTGTGTTGGATTGAGGAAAGTACTTGGGCCTTCCAATGAATTGCCAAGCAAATCGAATATATGGATTTGCAGGTGGTTAATATTTAGGTTTGATCTTTTGGAATCGTATGCACCTTGGAAGTTTTCCAAAAAATACTGTAGTTGTAATGATTCATTCAATCCATTGGCAAAATTCTGTTGAGGTATTTCGCCTTGCAAGCATGTAGTATTGGTGTTGCATTGGTCAGGATCTACTGGGCCGCAGAAGGACAGTTTATGATTGTATGATGGTGCTGTATAGGTCGATCCATTTATTGTAAAACTGCACTTAACACATCGCCAACAATTTTGGCCATTGTTTGTGATGCAATATTTTTCCTCTGCGACGGTCCCTGTGTAATATTTAACATAAAGGGAATTTTCCGGGCAAAGCAATATGGCCTTGCATGGGTTGGGATCAGATATATGCACATCGTTGTAAGGTCCATCCGCGATGGCATTGACATGATACAAACCCGCTTCAATTTGCGAAGAAGTACTATTTTCCTCGTTGCAACAGGGTGCTGGCATGTTGGTTACTACAGCAAGTCGGAGGTCTTGTAGGTTTGGATCAATTTCTTTTGGATTGAAATACAGTTTTTGATATGTTGGATTTTGAGGGTCTGTAAGGATATCCGCCCAGTCATGGATGAAACATATACGTTTGGTAAAACATTGGCCATTTTCATCCTTAAAAAGCTCCCGTTCGTCGTAATAAGGACTTTTGTAACTGGTCAGGTTGCGGATTTTTGAATTTCCGCACCATAACTCGGCATCACAATCTCCGGGGCCAACCAAGCGGATGGAATTGTCGTAGTGTTTTGTGGTCTCTTCTTCTGATGCCTCTTCAAGGGGTTTGCATGCGCTCCAAAATAAACAATGCAATTGGCCACCAGATTGCGATTGTTCAAAGTGAAAATCATTAGCTACCGAAATGCTTGCGGAGTGATTGCATCCCTGCCCGTCAACGATATTTAGTACATATGTTTTTTGTTCAAAAATGTCCCGATCGATGGTTAAGATTTTTGTGCCGCTATTATAGCTGTAATCTATTGAAGGTAAATCCTTCCAAAAAATATCGTGTATGTAATAATCAAATTCTGGTTTTCCAATTTGGAATTGGCCCTTTTGCAAACTGCTTACATTGATCTCTAAATGTATGGAGCCATGATTCCTATGGGAAACAAATTTTCCACTTGGCAAGGTACCAGAACAAAGGTTGGTTACAGTTTTTTCAACAAAGCTGATGGTTTTGTTATTGCAAGGATCATACTTTATACAATGGTAGGCTTCAGTGGTGCACGGGCAAAGCATTCGAACACAAATTTGATCATTTGAATTCCAGGCCAAAGATTTGATACCTTCGGAATTCAATTCGGGGCTTTGGGTGATTTTATAATAATATTCATTGTTATGAATATACCACAAGTATTTACATTTTGAAACATCTCCGGAGTAATACGCATTGGCCTTTATGTACGCTCCAGGTTGATCGGGGGGTAAGCTGTAGCTGTATATTTTTATTTGTGCTTCTGGTTTGATCGGACATGAATGTACTTCGTGATTCAACCGAATGACCTCACATCCCAATGCATCATCAATAATGAACTCATACAGTCCTGGAAGCAATTTTGGGACTTTTAACTTGTGGGTATTTTTGAAACTGAAACTTGCTGGTGGGTAACTTATTCCATTGCGCAAGGCTATGATTTTTGCATCCCATGTAATCGAATTTTGATTCCCATAAAGCCAAATTGCGATCTCCCCATCGTCCTTATCTGGACCAGTTGCATCCTTATAGGATATGATGTGAATAGGAGCATAAGGAAGCTGGTGAGGGTTGTTTACATTTGAAAATACTTTCGAGCAATGGGTCATTTCATCGGTAATGGTTAAAGAATAAGTTTGATTAAAAAAATAATCCCTTCGAGTCATGTCATTTTCAATGGTGGATAGTCCATCAGACCAGAGGTACCTGTATTTTCTGTTTTGAGGCATTACTTTAACGAGCATTGAGCCTTTGCTATAGCAGATTCGTTTTGATTCGAATGTTGCACTCAGGAACCCCGGCATTGATTTTATTTCGAAGTCAGCAGAAACCATGCACAGGGATACGGGATCGCTTATAACTATTTTATGGGTACCAATGGGAGGATTGGAGAGTGTAAATTCATGGGTGCCAGGTCCGCCTGTTTTGCTGGCCAATAGATTTTGTTTATTGCTGATAATTTTGATCAGGCAATTGGGAGCGCCCATGTCAAACTGGAATCTCAATAGGGCATTTCCGCTTTCATAACAAAAGTCATGCACCATTTCTACATCATGGATGTTGATGGTCTGGCAATTGAGCAATTCGGTGAACAGGGTGGTTTTACATATGTTCCCCACTAATTTCACATCTATCGCATAATGCCCTGGTTCCAGGTTGGTGAAACTGACATCCCCATTGACATTGAAAAATTTTTTACCGGTAGCTTGTCCTTCTTTAAAAAGCTCCAAATCGAAAGGCCCAAAATTATTCACGGTAGTGGCCCGCACTTTGATGATGCCGTTATCGTATAATGGGCTGGTTGGGAGTACATGAGGGTACAATATTTTTATTTCGGCCTTCAGCAATTGAATACACGCTAAGAAAAGCAGTATGCCGAGCGATACGAATAATTTTTTCATGTCCACATTATTTTACTTCAGAAATCCCATGCCGGATCCTTGCCGGTTCGATGAGCCGGTCGATCCAGTCTTGTGTTTGTTGGTAATTGCGAAGGGGTCTTCGGGGAGGCAGAAAGATGCCGTGAGACTCAGCGGAGGGTTCTTTGTAGAAATAGAGCAACTCGAGCATATCGAAGTAGCTTCTTTTCATTGCAACTTCTGTGGCATTTGCCGGGTGGTCCATTTTGTAGATAAGCGCATTCACGAGGTCTTCATTGAATATGCAAACCAGCATTCCGGCCGCGAGTGCATGGTACATGAATTCCGGTCGTTCGATCCAGGAGATGATATGGGCTGGCAGCAAGGGCCATAGCCTCAGCAATTGTGCCTTGCTTTCTTCGGTTAGATCGAAATGGTGCCGGTAGTTTAGGGTATCTGCATATTGCGATGCATAATACTCCACCAATTGATGAAGAAACAAACTGTCGTTTGATGAGAGTACCAGGCTGCCATTCAGGATGCGGTCGCCGATGATCTGGCAAATTTTGCGCAAATGGAAAACCGGAATGGACCCATTCATTTGGGCCAGTTTTTTATTGCAGACGTTGTAGAGTGAATCTGGATTTAAAGAACGCAATTTTATAAGCAGAGAATCATTGGACCAGGTATTGAAATTCGTGCCATCATCTCCTGTGAAAACACGGACATCGTACCACAAGGTGGTGTCCCGGCTGGCATAGTATTGAACTTTTTTGGTGGAGTCAAGGGTGGAGAGGTATTCTTCTTCTGTAGGCGGATCACTTTGCTCTTGGAGCATCGCTTCACGAATACTGTCATTTCGAATGGCCTTCTCTTTTTCCCATTCAACATTTTTTAACGAATCCCGTATGATGGCATTGCGGGTAAATTTATGGTCCCAGATGAAGTTATGCAGTTCATTGGTCGTATCTCTATTGTTCTCAAAGTATGTCTTTTCAATAATGAAAATACTATCTAGTTGGTTATTTTGCTTTTCAGCGATTAATGAAATGAAAGTACCGTATGTCGGAATTTTAGATCTAAGTATAGTTATTACATTTGAGTAAAATAATAGCCAATCATTTGTGTCTCGTTTATTAACCATATCTAAAAGTATGGTACTTTTTTCTTCTCTATTTATAAACAAATTTACGATATCTTGAATGGTGAGTTCCCTGGTTAAATTTTTTAACCACCATTTTTTACTGTGCGAGAGTGCAAAATCTAATCTTGTGCTATAACTACTGTCTTTAAATGTGGATGATAATAAATAATCATTGTACATGTATTTTTTAAGATAAAATGCATCATAATATTCTTCCTGGTCGGTATAAAGGGTTTGATTGCTGGCTGTATAAAAAATATAATCTTTGTTTTCTTCAAAATATTGCATTAACATACTATCAGGAGTAAAATAATTATTTTGAAGCCTTTGAAATACCTCTACCCAACGCTCTGAGCAGAGGCCCTCATAATAAGTTTCAAAATCGAAACACTCTAATTTATTCTGTTCAATCAACGAAATTATGGTGTCGCGGTCAGGAACTTGCGAAATTATTTTTGTTGGAATAATTAACAGATGAATTGCTAGAATAATGAAAATATTCAAATATACTCTTACTTCCATTGCTTTCCTTGAATTAAAGTGAGTGGATCAAACGACCAGTCAAAGGGATCATTTTCTTTAGTTTTGCCGCTTAACCAAAATAGAACCTCAATTTCCTCACACCGTGCTTCTTCATACTTTGTGCCATTGGATAATTTGTTTGCTATATCATATTTATCTACCAGATCAGGAATTCCCAATTGCATTAGGGCAAAACCAAATCTCCGATTATCCCATTCCCAATTATCGTTGTATAGATTAAAAGCAAACTTATAGCGTGGGATAGGGAAGTGGTGGATTGCAACTGCCGAAACTGTCTGCCTTTGGTAAATGGCCTGCACAAACTGATAAGTGATAGATATTTTCATATCCACATTATTTTACTTCAGAAATCCCATGCCGGATCCTTGCCGGTTCGATGAGCCGGTCGATCCAGTCTTGTGTTTGTTGGTAATTGCGAAGGGGTCTTCGGGGAGGAAGATCAAGCAGAAATTGCATACCTTCTGTTTGGTCGTACTTGTAAAGTAAACCAAGCGCTTCGAAATACACTTGTTTAGATCGTTTTTCATTTTCATTGGATGGAAAGTCCATTTTATGGATCAACGCTTTGACGAGGTCTTCTGAAAAAATGCAAATGAGGAGGTCTTTGGCCAATATGCGGTAGCAAGGCTGTGGATGCACAAGCCAATCCATCACATGTTCATTCAAAAGTGGCCAAAGACAGAGGAGTTGTTTCCTGCTTTGCCATTGCAGTGCTTGGGACGAGTTTAGAGCAGTACAGTAGTAATTAGAAAATTCCCGGATGAATTGATTCAAGATTTGAATTTGATCCGAATTGGGTGAAAAGGATTTATTCATGATTCGATCACCGATAATTTGTAATATTTTTGAAAGGTGAATCATGGATTTCTCTTCGTATAGGAGGGAGGGATTGAATAACGCAAACGCGTAAAACTGCAAAGTATTTATTGATGATAATTTTTTAATTATCAATTTATTGGACCAGGTATTAAAATTTGTACCATCATCTCCCGTGTAAATGCGTCCATCATGCCACAAGGTGGTGTCCCTGCTGGCAAGGTATTGTATTTTTTTAGCCGAGTCAAGGGATGACAAATAAAGGGCTTCATCAAAGGGAGCATTTTCTATTTCGAGCATGGCTTCCCGAATGCTGTCTTGTCGTCTGTAAATTTCTTGAACCATCTTAACTGTGCGAAGAGAATCGCGGATTTCATCTCCCCGGTTGAAAATGTCTTCCCATAAACTCTTATCAAAATCATTGTTCAAATCCTTGAGGGTATCAAATCGATGGTATTCCAAATTGAATAGACTATCACATTCCGGAATTCTGCAGTCTCTCAAAAGGTTAATTGCCATTCTGTAGTCAGTTCTGTCAATTAATAACGTATCAATCAACATATAATAAACCTCAGGAATTTTTGCCTTATCTAACTTTCTAATAAGACCTCCAAATAAGAATATTCTGTATTCAACATCCGTATTATTCTTATAGGATGCCGTAATCTGGTCGACAGGTAATTTATCGGACAAGTATTTTAAGAGAATATCCGATCGGTAATGTATGGAGGAGTCCAGTTGCATTTGCGAAGAATATTCGCTCATTCTGTATGACAATCTGAATGCTGCTAATTGATCTTTCATATAGCTTGCAGATCCAATATAATACCTATAATAAGGTCGACGTTTCTCTATGATATACTGATATGAAGAATCAAAGAAATGAAACAAATTAGAATCCTTTGTAAAATAGTAAGTATCCAATAAATAACTTGCTAAACTCCATCTTTCAGTACATTTACGACTTGACTCCGATGATGCAAGTGGACATTCAACTTTATTAGAATCAATTAACATAATAATGTCTGCACCAATGCTAAACTGTGCATTACTCTTCTGACCCAATAAAAAGAACAGAAGCAGCATTTTTCCAAAAGTGCAAAATTGTAAAACTACTTTTTCCATTGTTTGCCTTGATTTTTATTAACGGGGATGAGTGCTTAGTCAAAATGAATATTTATTTTTGCCAAGCTCCCGCCAATGTACCATTCTATTGCACTATAACGTATAAGCAAGATCGAATGTAAATCAATTAAAGGCCAAAAATTATAGGCTATTTACCAACTGTATTAATTGAACTGATTCCTGATCCCAGTTGTATGTCTTGGATGCCAAATGGCATGCTTCCCTGCATTGTTGAAGAAATAAGGGATCTTCAAACTGAAGGATGGCTTGACATAATAGATCTGCGTTCAATTCATTCAGCAATACACCCATTTTGTAAGTGCGATGAATTTCGATGTATTCTGGAAAATTCATTTGAATCATTGGTAGACCTGCATGCATGTAGTCAAAGGTCTTGTTGCTCAGTGAATGGAAATAACTTTTGCTGCGTGATTCCAATAAATCAAGGCCAATGAAAGCACCTCGGGCATGCTCCACCAATTGCGCATAAGTCAATCTTCCCAAGAATTGAACGCGACCCTCCAGGTTCATGTCCTTGACCAGTTGTTGCAATGACGCGGTCAAGTCTCCGTCACCTGCAATGCGCAGATTGTAGTCTGGTAAATTTGGCAAGCACCGTATGACCAATTCCAATCCTCGGCCTTCATTGACCGCTCCTTGATACCACAGGACTTTTGATTTGGGCATGGTTGCTTTTAAAGTATTTGCAAGTAGGTTGTGCTTTGGAACGTTTCGAATCAGATGAAATTTTTTATGGTACTTTTCTTCCAAAATCGCACACAGACTTTGTGATACACTGATGCATGCACCTGCTTTAGGAATGCATAATTTTGCTATGGTCTGCCATACTTTGCGAATCCATGGTTTGTGCAATATTTCTACGCTCTCTTCGAAATATTCGTGTGCATCAAAAACCAATTTCAGTTTGAACAATTTGGAAGCAAGTGTACAAGCCAGTAACGTATCCAGGTCGCAAGCCCAAACCAAATTGGGTCTGTGCTTACATAAGTACAAAAACAGCCGGATATTGTATTCTGCATAAAACCAAACAGATTTGTAAAACCAACACGAAAGCCAGGTTCCAGCAAATGGTAAGGATCCGTAGGGTGTATTTTTCATACGCCGACCAACGACAGTGACTGGATGTGCATGTTGAACAAAAGTACCTGCGATCTTTTGGACACGCTGATCAAAGTAGATGTCGCTGGTAACCGCGATGACTACCTTCATGAATGAGTATTTTGTGCTCGCGAAATCAAATCCCATTTGCGTTGCAAGACTCCTTCCGAGACCAATGATTCCAGTAGATGCTTTACCTGTTCATGCTCGTGTAAAGGGAATAAATACAATAAATTTCGCAAGGGTGTTTGTCCGTTGTTGTCGAGGTGCCCAAGCAGTTTTTGTCGAATATCCTGCGTCGCCAATCCACCTCCTTTTTTCTGCTGTGTCATGAGACAATTGTCGCATAAACCGCAAGGGACATCGTCATTTTGTCCGAAATAGTGTGCTATAAAAACCTGTCGGCATTGTTTTGTATGGATAAATTGAATCATTGCTTTGAATCTCTCTTCGACCTGCTTTTTGCGTTGTGCATACCAATTGTGATCGATGGTGAAGTAACGGCTTGACACGCGTTCACCCAAGAACATGATTTGTGGTTTTGATTTAGCGGACTTGTAAATTGCAATTCCTTCTGCATGAAATTTTTTTAATAAGAAATGAACGGCCTCTACAGACAACTTACAAATTCTTGCCAGTTGCTGCTCCTGTATTGAAACCGCCACCGTGCGAATTCCTTCGTACGAGCGCAGAATGGTTTGCAACAACTGTTTTGAAGCATCATTTTGTTCCATCGCATGGTGTAGATCTTGTTGCGAAGCAGTGATCTGAAGCCTGGAAGGATTTAACAATGCATCGGTGAGCAACAACTTTCCTGTTTGCATCAATACGCGCAAACCAATCAGCGTTTTGTCGGGCTTCCATTGCAATCGTTGACAAAATGATCCCAAATCAAAATCCACACTTTCTTCCATGAGCACCCCGCTTGCAACATCCAAATAAACAGCGAGCTCTTTGTACAATGTACGGAGTTCTTCCATTGCAGGAAATTGGTTTTCCCAGTCTTTCTCCAATTTCCTAATATCTCCTCGATGGTAACAAAGAATAGCATAAGCCTTTTGTTGATCACGACCGGCTCTTCCAATCTCCTGGAAGTAGTCCTCCAAACCCGGGGGAAGATCCAAATGTACCACCAACCGAACATCGGGTTTATCAATGCCCATGCCAAATGCATTGGTGGCGACCATCACCCCATCGGATGAATGGATCCACTTTTCCTGACGCTCCATCCTTTCAGACGGCTCAATTCCAGCATGATAAAAATCGGCAGGAAATTTTTGTTGCTGAAGGTAACCTGCGGTTTCCACGGTCGCTTTACGATTGCGGACATATACCAGTGCGCTGCCTTTGATTTTTTTGAGTATATGCTCCAGGAAAGCGGGTTTTTGCTCTTCTTCACGTACAACAATACTCAGGTTGTCTCGTCTGAAGCTCATTTCAAACCATTGCGCTCCTGGCATTCGCAAGTGAGTCATGATTTCCGTTCGCGTATTGGCAGTGGCCGTTGCGGTGAGTGCTAAGAATGGAACCTGGATGAGGTCTCTTATTTGTCCAATGGACAGGTAAGATGGTCTGAAATCATGTCCCCATTGGGCTACGCAATGCGCTTCGTCGATGGCAATGAAACTGATGTGGAGATGGGGAAGGAGCTCCAACATTTTCTTGGAAATCAAACGCTCAGGAGCCATGTACAGCAACTTGAGTTTACCAAATCGAGCATGGGAAAGTACGTTGGAGATTTCTTTGGAATGCATCCCTGAGTGAATGGCACCTGCTTCAATACCCAATTGATTCAAACGGGAAACCTGATCTTGCATGAGTGCAATCAATGGCGAAATAACCAGGCAAACCCCTTGTAAACAGAGGGCAGGAACCTGATAGCAAATGGATTTACCACCACCGGTTGGAAGCAAAGCTATGGTGTCGTGGCCAGAAAGCACAGACTCAATAATGGCCAATTGATTTGGGCGAAAATCCGCATAGCCCCAATGTTGTTGAAGGATCGCTTTAGGTTCTGGATTCTGGATATTCATTCCGTCAAAATACCGGACATCGAACGGGATTTTTAAACAAACTATTTTTAAAAATCGGATTTTTTCCTAGGTGGTAATGGAGTCCAAGGGTCAAAGACTGATAACCATCGTTGGATTTTGGATTGGCTCGTTGAGCTCCCGAACGGGCGCGGATTTTGTTGCCCAATTCAGCGGCGGTTCGACCTCGGGTTTGATACAAAAGATCGTAATCGACGTAATCGGTAGAGGCATCATCGAGGTAATCTGTATTGGTCAAGCGAAGACACAATTCGGCCGACAAACTGAAATGGGCGGATACATGGTAACGTATGCCGCCACCAAATACGTAGGCAGTGGTCCATAATGCATACGGAGCATTTTTTCCAGGCATGCCCTGACCCTCCGTACCAAGGGGTTGCAATGCTACCAAACTGCCATTGTACATAGCTTGTGGATTGAAATGCAATGCTCCAAAACCCAATTGCAAATAAGGGCTGAGACGCAATGGTTCTTGTCTGAACAGATTGAATACTTGCATTTGTCCGACAAGCATCCACTCGTGTATAGAGGACTGAAATTGAAGATTGCGGTTTCGAAGCTGTGGATCTTTAGCACTGGCATCGGTTCCACTCAATTGGAAGTTGCTGTATTGGATTTTAAAACTAAAGACTGGATCAACATCCATGCGGATTTGACCACTTATCGCGAAGTGATTGTAATTTAGCGAGCTTTTTAGGTTTTCACTGAGATCGCCGTTGTAATTAGCAGCTCCGAAGGATATGCCCAAATCGATTTCCTGAGCGTTTCCGCACAAAGACGATATAGAAAATACGATGGTGATCAATAAGCGCATGGTTTTGTGCGTTTACTAAAGCAAAGGTACACTAAAATTGCCCAGTTTAAACCAGTTATTTTAAATTAGTTATTGATTTTGAGCTCTTTATTTATTAACAAACGATATCACATGACAAGACTTTCAAAAAACTTTTTGTGCATATTAGGGATTATATGGCTAGGCATGATCTCGGCCATGGCGCAGGATATGTTGCCATTGAATTGGCATTTATTGGACCCTGCACGCGATGGATTGCCCGGCATCAGCTTGGATCATGCATATGCTGCGTTGCAACGCGCCGATAAAAAAGCCAAAACCACCATCGTAGCCATCCTGGATTCGGGCGTGGATTTTAACCATGAAGATCTCAAACCGGTCATGTGGGTCAATCCAGGAGAAATTCCCGACAATGGAAAAGACGATGATGGAAATGGTTACATTGACGATGTACATGGTTGGAATTTTATTGGGGGTGCCAATGGAAATGTGCAATACGATACCTATGAAGCAACCCGTCTTTATGCAAGCATGCGTTATAAATTTGAAACTGCAAATGCTTCTAAACTCAGTGGAGATCAAAAAAAGGAATACGAATTTTATTTAAAGCTTAAAAAGGACGTAGAAGATCGGCGCGAATCAGCGCAAAAGAATTTGGATCAAATACAGCAAACAGAAAAAATTATCAATGAAGCCATACAAGCGCTTGGTCAAGCCATGGGTTCAATGGAATTGAATGAAGAAAATTTGCAAAAAATAGAAGAAGGCGATTCGCAAAATTTGGCTATGGGTCTGGCCATTGCCAAACAAGTGATTCAGGGGGATGTAAAGTTTCCTTCGGTAAAGGAGTTTCGGGAATTGATCATGATGGACTTTCAAGAAGGCATCAACCACTATTCGAAAGAAGTCAATTATGCTTTTAACCCGGATTATGATTCAAGAAGTATCGTTGGTGATGATTACAGCAAGTTGGAAGAAAGAAATTACGGAAACAACGACGTCATGGGACCGGAGTCATCGCATGGTACGCACGTTGCCGGAATTGTAGCTGCAATGCGAAATAACGGACTTGGAATGGATGGAATTGCAGACCAGGTGCGCATCATGTCGGTTCGCTGCGTTCCGGATGGCGATGAGCGCGACAAAGACGTTGCCAATGCCATTCGGTATGCAGTCGACAACGGGGCGTCGGTCATCAACATGAGTTTTGGAAAAGGATATTCTCCCAATAAAAAAGGAGTGGATGAAGCGGTGAAGTATGCAAGAGACCATGATGTCTTGCTGGTACATGCGGCAGGGAATTCAGCCACCAACAATGATCAGGTCGATAATTTTCCCAACCGTTCATATCAAAAGAAAAAGTTTTTATCCTGCAACAAAGCAGATCATTGGATTGAAGTAGGCGCAAGCAGCTTTGAGGCGGGTGCTGAGTTGATTGCTCCTTTTTCAAATTTTGGCAAAAAGGATGTGGATTTGTTTGCACCGGGTGTCCAAATATACTCCACGAAACCAGGGCATGGATACGTTCATGAACAAGGCACCTCCATGGCGAGTCCGGTGGTGGCGGGAGTGGCTGCATTGATTCGTTCATATTTTCCCGACCTTACGGCCAAACAGGTTAAGAAGATTCTTTTAAAGAGCGTTCAAAAGCCCACTTATAAAGTCATTCATCCCGAGAGTAAAAAAGAAGTTTCCATGAAAAGTTTGTGCGCCACAGGTGGAATGATCGATGCTAACAAGGCTGTTCAGTTGGCCTTGAAAACAAAAGCAAAAAAGAAAAAGGGCAAAGACGAACGAATGGAATCTTCACCAGTCAAGTCGAATGATTCGACCAGAAGCTGATCCATACAAACGTTCGTTAGTATCCATGGATCCAGAGCAATCTGCATGGATTGAACGAAGTCATTGGTATGTGGTTTTGTGATTGGAGTGGGTTGAATCGGGCACTGGCGTAATGATTTTTCTTACGATATCCTGCACCGGCATGATTTTGTCAATAAAACGGATGCTGGTTCCAGCACACCACACCGTTTTGTAGTCGTGAGCAAACGCAGCTTTTTCCAAAAGGGACATGCCGCGTTTATAAATCAAGGCTTTTAGCCATTTTTTGAACCACCGGTTTTTTTGAATCAGGCGTTGGAATATACTGGCCGTGGTACCGGTTTTCTGCACGTATGGCGTGTTGATGATGGTACAAGGAATACCACTGAGTTTATACGTCAATACGATGTCTTTTGCTGCATATTCCACGCAGGCATTTTTGTAGGCTTCAGAAGCGGGAGATTCTTCAGAAGCGATGAAGACCGTACCCACCGAAACGCCCGAAGCTCCGAGTTGCAGCAATTTTTGAAAGCTTGGATAATCGCCAACACCACCGGCCGCAATGATGGGGATGTCGGTGAATTTTTGGATTAACTGGGGAATCAAGTGTTGGGGGGAGAGCACTCCCGTATGGCCTCCGGCTTCGTTGGTGATGGCGATCAGCGCATCAGGTTTCTGCCTTGCTGTTTTTTCTGCGTATTCCATGGTGGAAACATCACAAAAAACAAGAATGCCGGCGCTTCTGCATGCATCGATGATGGGTTTGGGATTACCCAAAGAGCTGATGATGAAGGGTACTTTGTAATGGATACAAGCCTTCAATTGTTTCTTTAATTTGTAATTGGACCGGTTGGCAATCAAATTGATCCCAATGCAGAGTTGTTCATCCCGGATTTGCTGGAGGGCTTTTTCAAGATCTTCGTGATGTCTGAAATTTAAGGCCGGAATACACGCTGCAATGCCTGATTGCACTGCTGCCCGGGACATCGCCATGTTGGAAATTAAAAACATTGGCGCCATGATGACAGGATGACGAACGCCCAGCAAATCAGTGAGAGATCGGGTCATGGCTAAACCTCTTAATATGCCCATTTTAGATAGGTCGTACCCCAGGTAAACCCACCGCCAAAAGCGCTTAAAAATATTTTATCACCTTTCTTCAGTTGTTTTTCCCAATCCCAAAGGCAAAGGGGTAGGGTGCCAGAAGTGGTGTTTCCATAACGTTGGATGTTGATCATCACCTTGGAGGGATCCATTTCCAAAAAATCGGCTACACTGTTGATGATCCTGATGTTGGCTTGATGAGGAACCAGCCAGTCGATGGACGATTTTTCCAATTGATTGCGCTGAAGCACTTCTTTGATGGATTCTACCATGCCATTGACGGCTGCTTTGAAGACGGGTTTGCCATCTTGAAATACGTAATGTTCTTTGTTGGTCACGGTTTCAAGCGATGGGGGTTTCAACGATCCACCCGCTTTCATGTGCAAATAGGCGCGTCCCGATCCATCTCCATGGAAAGCACTGTCGATGATTCCATACCCTTCGTTGTTGGGTTCCAATAACACAGCGCCACCGCCATCGCCAAAAATGATACAAGTGGCACGGTCCTGGTAATCGATGATCGATGACATCATGTCGGCCCCTACCACGATGACTTTGCGGTGCATGCCACTTTCAATGAATTTTGCTCCAGTGGTCAAACCATAAAGGAAACCCGAGCATGCGGCATTGATGTCAAAGCCCCAGGCATTTCGAATGCCCACTTTGTCGCAAATGGTATTGGCAGTATCGGGAAAAACCATGTCACCGGTCACGGTGCAGCAAATGAGCAACTCAACCTCTTCAGACTTGGTTCCGGTTTTTTCCAACAGTTTTTCTACGATAATCTTCCCCATGTCGGAAGTTGCTTGGCCTGGACCTTTGAGGATATGTCGTTCCTTGATTCCGGTGCGGGAGGTTATCCACTCGTCGGTGGTATCGACCATTTTTTCCAACTCGGTATTGCTCAGAATGTAATCAGGAACGTAACCCTGAATCCCCGTGATGGCTGCTCTTAATTTCTCCATAGCCTGATTTTAGCATGCAAAGATACCACCGTTCGGCCCATTGAACCATAGAAAATACAAAAACATGCTTTACATATTAAAAATAAATATAAACTATAAAAAACATAAATACAATACAATATACATAATAAAATACACTATATGAATTTTTGGTACATTCCTTGCTGTCATTTAAAGGTATTGTTCACTCAAAACTTAAAATGATGAAAAATCTAATGTTTGTTTTTGTTTGGATCACCTTATCCAATGGTTTTGCCGCCGATCCAGGCCGGGTCGTTTTCAACGGAAGTTACAATGCCGCACGGCAAAAAGCAGTCACCGAAAAGAAATTATTGCTCCTGCAGTTCACCGCCAAGTGGTGTCAACCCTGCAAATTCATGGAACGTGAAGTGTATGGGAACGATGCAGTGCAACGCTACATGGATCAACATGTCGTGTTGTTTAAAATTGACATCGATGATCCGAACAATGCAAAATTTAGAAAAGAGCACCAGGTAACCGTCCTGCCAACGATTCTGTTGATGCGGGCTTCGGGAAAAGTACTGGGAAGAGCTGAGCAAAGTTTTAATCCGGAAGCATTCATCGCATGGCTGGAAGAACGTGGAGATTTGAAGGAAACAAAACCCGAATACTCCAGCACTTTGCCAACCGATGGCCAATCTCCAATGAATCAGGAAAGCGCTAAGAATTCAGAAGACCTGGATGATTTTGAACTGTTGAGCAATTTACAAAAGCATCATGCCGGAGAAGCCACAGCATCTTCAACCAATGCATTGGAGGATGATTCCAAGCCTGCCCAAGAAAAATTCTTCTGTCTCCAAACAGGTGTGTTCAGCAATCGCACCAATGCCGACGATTTTGCCTTGAAATTGCTTGAACAACATCCCATGGACATCCGCATCGCTGAAGAGTTGCGCAATGGAAAAAAATTGTACAAAGTCATTGCAGGGCAGTTTGATACGGTGGAAGAAGCAGCACTTTACCGCGAATTTTTACAATCGAAAAAATGGTCTGCCGTCATCGTCGATCAACAACTTAATTTTGTAAAAGGTTAATCTACGTTTTCAAGTCTGTTTGAATGGTTTTGAGAACCCATGATTTATTCTAAACCATGCAACCCGCATTATTGTCACGCCTACGTTTATGATTCCAAAGTCCCTATTGATTCGCAACATTCGAAAGTTGGTCCAAACCAGTCATGGAAGCATTCCGTTTAGGAAATCAAAGGAAATGGATGTGGTCGAACATTTGGATCATGCATACTTGCATATAGAGGCAGGCATCATCCGTTCTTTCGGTCCGGATCACCAAGCCCCTTCGGTTACCTGCGAAGTTTTGGATGCCCAGGGCGGAATGGTGCTTCCAGGTTTTGTTGACGCACATACGCACTTGGTTTTCGCTGAATGGCGTAATCGGGAATTTGAAGATCGCATCAATGGCTTGACGTACCAGGAAATTGCAGCGCGCGGGGGTGGCATCTTGCATTCTGCTTCAAAAATTGCGGCCTTGCCAGAAGAGGAACTTTTTCAAAGGTCATACGCACGCTTACTCCAGGCCATGCGACAGGGTACCTTGGCTTTCGAAATCAAGAGCGGATATGGATTGAATTCAGAAAGCGAATGGAAAATGCTTCGCGTCATTCGCCGTTTAAAACAGGCATTGCCCATTCCCATCAAAGCCACCTTCTTAGGCGCACATGCTTTTCCCTTGGCATACAAGGAAAATCATGAACCTTACCTCAAAGAAATTATCGAAGTGATGCTGCCACGCATCGCGCAGGAAGGATTGGCAGATTATTGCGACGTTTTTTGTGAAAGGGGTTTTTACAGTCCGGAAGAAGCGGATCGTATCTTGTCGGCTGCCACCAGTCATGGCCTCCGGGCTCGCGTTCACACCAATCAATTTACACATGGTGGAGGCTTGGGCATTGCTTTGAAACACCAGGCAGTCAGCGTAGACCATTTGGAAGTGCTCAACGTGGAGGAAATCCATCAACTTATGCACAGCAACACCCATCCGGTATTGTTGCCTTTTGCTGCTTTCTTTATGAATTTAGAATACCCACCGGCAAGAAAAATGATCGATTCGGGGCTTGGTGTGATCCTGGCTTCCGATTTCAATCCAGGCACTTCGCCCAATGCGAATTTAGGTATGGTGTGGGGATTGGCGTGCAATCAAATGCGGATGACGGTAAACGAGGCACTCAACGGCCTTACACTCAATCCAGCCATCAATCTTGGTATTGATGGAGCAATGGGAACCATTGCGGTCGGCAAGGAAGCCCAGCTCATACTCACCCAGCCCATGGATGACCTCTCTCTGGTTCCATACCACTATGGAAACTCCTGGATTTCACGGATTTTTATCAGGGGAAACCCTGATTTTTTAACAATATAAGGGCCACGGAGAATAATATTCTCCTACATTCGTTCCGAATACAGTCCGGCCCTGTCACACATATAAACATTTTAATTAATATCTTTGTCCTTTAAAACAAAGTTTAATGAGGCCCAAAATGCTATGTAGACTTTTAACACCCTTCTTTCTGTTCTTTATTGTTCAGCTTGACTCTCGGGATCTTTTAGCCCAGGCGCATTGCGTTCAATTTGATATCATTGGCGGAACCGCACCCAAAGGCGATTGCATTTGGGTTCCCATTCGCGTGTATAACTTTGATACAGTACTGTCGGTACAATTTGCATTGTCATACGATCCGAAAGTCATTCAGCCGGTCGATAAGTGGACCAATCCAACGCTGGTGGGTTTGGATCCGTCTACGAACATCAATTTTGACTCTCTTCGCAAAATAGTACGATTTCTGTGGGCCAACCCCAATTCGGATTGCGACGGATTGAAACTCGGCGATACCCTCATCATGATCAAATTCAAACTCATTGGTGAGCCTGGAACCTGCACACCCATACACTTTTTTGATAAGAGCCCGGTGACCAATGAAGTCTTGGATTGCAACGCCGATGAAAAATGTTTTGAAGAAATCAATCCGGGCGACAATGAAATCTGCATTGGCCAACCGGTGGACCTCTGTGTCATAACCTATACCTGCGGAACCGTCACCAACACGGGAAGCATTACGGTAAAACCATTTGGCGGAACACCACCGTACATGGTTACCATGGTTGCACCACCACAAGTGGACATCTTGCAGAAAAGCGGGGATTGCCTGGTGTACAACAATCTTTTTCCTGGAAATTATACCGTCATTGTCAAGGATAGTACTGGAAAAGATACCACCATCAACATCACCATCGGCATGGGGGTGCCCATTGCTATTTTCCCGAATGGAATTAAACAACCAACGTGCTGGAATACTTGTGACGGCGAAATCAATATTCGCATCACCGGTGGAGTTGGCAACTTGACCATCGGATGGAGGCCAACTGGAGATTTTGGTCTGACCACTCTGCGGCGGCTTTGTGTGGGCGATTATGAAGTAACCGTAACAGATTCTTCAGGTTGTCAGGCTTCAGACGTTTTCACCTTGTTTGCCGACACCATTTTTACAGAAGTCGAATTGATCAAGGATGCATCGTGTACCGACGATGGAGCAGCGGTAGCCAGGGCAAGTGGGGGCAATCCCTATCCAGGAGGCAAATACGATTATTTCTGGAGTCAAAACGTGGCAGCAAACACGACGGATACAGCCAGCTACAATTACCGCTTATCGGGCCAACAGTTTGTCATCATCATTGACTCAAGAGGTTGCGCGGATACGGTGTTTTTTGACATTCCGTTTTCCGGTGACCTCATCGATAGTTTGGTCATTGACAGCGTCAAATGCTTTGGCGATAGTTCTGCCATCATTCGTTCGTTTGTTCGCTCTGCCGGAACCTTGAACATACCCTTGTCTTTTCGTCTTACAGACCAAAACAATGTGGCCATTTTGGGTGGACTCAACGGTGTGGACAATTATGTAAGCCCGGGTTTGCGAGCAGGTATTTATTACCTTGAAATCACCGATACCAGTGGATGCAAAAGATTGGACACCATCGATTTGAGAAGTCAACCGTCCAGGTTGCAAATCATTGAAAACATTTTGGATACGACCGAGTCTTGCAATCCGGGAATGGATGCCCTGATCGATGTGCGTGGATTTGGTGGAACGCCTGCTTACCGATTTGACTGGAGCCACATGGTGTCTGGAAACCGGGCTGCAAATCTTGCCCAAGGACAGTACACCTTGACCATCACTGATCAATTAGGATGCACCGCAACAAAAGTATATACGGTGGCGAAACCAACAGCTCCACAGATTGATACCATCATTGCAGTAGGACCTAACTGTGCCGGTGACCCAACAGGAAGAGCCGAAGTCTTTTACACGCCAGGTGGTGGATCTAATTTACGCATACGTTGGAGTACAGGCGATACCACGGCGGTCATCAGCGGTATACGTGAAGGAAATTATTCGGTCATCATTTTCGATGCCAACGGTTGTGCGGATACTGCCAATGTCACGATCAACCCTATTGGAAATGCATTGCGCATTGCCAACGTGGTGACACGCGACCCACGTTGCAACGGAAGTGCGGATGGGTTCATCGTGGTCAACATTGCCGGCGGACAAGGGCCGTATACCTATTTATGGGACAACGGAACGCAGACTCCAAACAACACCAATTTGAAAGCTGGACGCCATTGCTTGACCATCGATGATTTTGGCAATTGTCCACCACTGGACACTTGTTTTACCTTGTCTGAACCTCCAGCCATCGGGATCAATTTGGTGAGCGTGACTCCAACCAGTTGCGCAAGCGTGGGCACATGCGATGCGCGAGCGATTTTGAACACAAATTGCCAAGATACTTTTGTATCCATCACCTGGTCGTCCGGTGAACAGGTTTTCTCCAGAAGTGATACAGCCACAGGCTTATGCAGCGGACAACAATTTGTCATCGTCAGCTGCGGAATTTGTGCTGATACGATGTTGTTTAATGTTCCTGAACCAGTGCCCATTTCCATTGATAGCAATCGATTGCAGATCATTGCTCCCAGATGTTACAATGCCAATGATGGTCAGATTACCTTGGAAGCAAAAGGTGGAACGGGACCTTACCAATATTGTTGGGTTAATCCTGCCATCAATTCGCCCACCATTCAGAATTTGGGTGATGGAATGTATTACCTCACCATCAAGGATGCTTTAAATTGCAATCATTTGGATTCCGTTCGACTACGTCAACCGGATTCAATCCGTGTAAATGTAATTCTTGGATCCACTCTGGATGTGTCTTGCCCCAACAGCAGTGATGGCCGCATCAGCACTGCCTGGACAGGTGGGAATGGAGGTCGCGGCACGTTTAGCTGGAATCCACCGGTTGCCGGAGACTCGATACTAACCAATTTGTCGGCAGGCACGTATACCTTGCGTGTGACAGATTCAAAAGGTTGCACCGGCCAAGTCACCCACACGGTCTTGGCTCCTCCACCATTGCAACTCACTTTGTCACCGATCGATACGCCCAGGTGTGAGAATGATCAGATTGATTTTACCGTTAGCCAAGTTGTTGGCGGCTCAGGTCCGGCTTATCGTTTCACCATCAACAACGGCGCTCCTGTCAATTTGGGTGATTTGGTACCGCTATTTCCAGGCAGCTATGCCATTCGCGTATACGACAAAAACAACTGTTTCATTGATACCTCCATTGTGATCAACAACCCCACCAATCTTTTGAGTTTGGATTTTGGAAAAGATGCAGACACCATTTTATTGGGGGATAGTGTTTTGCTCGATGGTAAATTGATCAACACCGGTCAAATTAGCAGTATTTTATGGACACCGCTCCAAGGAGTTCATCGGCCCGGAAGCACCATTTCCTATGTAAGTCCGGGGCGAACGACTGTTTATACATTGACGGTTGTGGATACCGATGGTTGTGAAGTGAGTGACCAAATAACCATTGTTGTAAGAAGCACCAGAAGATTTTATGCTCCGAATGTTTTTTCTCCTAATGGTGACAACATCAACGATGAATTTGAAATTACATTGGGCACTGGCGTTCAATCGATTCGTGCAATTTCCATATATGACCGTTGGGGCAATTTGATCAACCATCTGGAAAACCTTGCGAGAAATGGCGAAAAAATGCGCATTTGGAATGGACGATTTGGAAATACAGGAGATTTCATGAATCCGGGTGTATTTGTTTATGTTGCAGAAGTGGTATTTCTGGATGGAACAACTACTTTTTATCGTGGCGACATCACGCTGTTGCGATAAGTATAGACCTCTTGTTGACCAGCATGCATGGATGGCAGTATAGGAAGCTGACCGTTTTCTTTGAACAAATTGATTTGACGCTGGATGGATAGCAATTTCAAAGACCAGCAAATTCAGCCATTCGAATGTGAAAGGCGCAATTTGGCCAATGCACATTAAGCAAATAGTATAAGCGAACTTTTATGATAGGACATGATGCATTGCATCATGGATGAAACATAAATAGAAGCGCTTTTGCAAAGTATTTGAAAGCATAGAAACAGATGGTTGCATCGGACTGAAAGGATACTTTGAGCGGATCGTTTCGCTCCCATTAACGCAATAAAAATACAGCACCTTTTTTCTTGTAGGATTGGCCTTTGCACGTGTAGCCTATGCGATAATAATACGTGCCGGTATTCAACCGTTCTCCCTTCCAGTTTCCATCCCAAACATCTTGGGAAGAATTGAATTGGTATATGATTCCACCGTTTCGATCGAGGATATCAAAATACTGAAGTGTTTCAATCAAATAGTTGTTGGAGATGAAAAAACGATCGTTGAGCTGATCGTCATTGGGGGAAAAAGCAGTGGGTAAATTCAATAAGCTGCAATCACTTAAAGAAGTATCCACCACGCGAATCAATACGGTATCCACGGCTCTGCAAAACAAGTTTTGAATGCTTAAAACGTACCGGGTGTCTTGTGTGGGCGAGGCGATGGGTTGAAGAATCTTATTATTAGACAAACCATTGGAAGGCAACCATTCGATCGAAGTAGCACAATGCGCAACGGCCCGCAACATTGCGGAGCCACCAAGAAAAATCAGGCTGTCTTTGGTCAGTATCTGATCTTGCAACAGCAATTCGTCATGCACTTCCACGGCGTTCAGGCCATAGTTGGCTACAAAGATCTGGTCCACAAGCCCACGCGTGGTGCCAGTCAGCAAACAAGGTGTGCCATTGAATTGAAGGGGTTGTTTATTGTTGAGGCGAAGGATGAAACCGGTGTTCTCTTCGTCCTTTAATTTGCCATTGATGAACAATCGGAGTTGTCCACCAATCCGGGTAATGGCCAATTGTTGCCAACAGGTCGCTGGATCACTTTTCCCAACCAGTTGGACAATTTTATCAAACCCTTGCTGAAAATTGCAAACGAAACTTGAATCTTTGTGTTGAAATACAATGCTTAACGAAGTGTCTGAGTTGCATGATTTCATCTTGGATAGCAAATCAACATTTCCGCTGCCGGGTTCCAGTAGTACTGAAAAACCCAAGGAAAAATCTGAATAAAACAGCGTGTCATTTTCGACTTCCAGCGTAATGGTCTGGCCCGATAGTTCAAGGGCATCGCCCTCCAAGCCGCAGTCGCAAACGGCCGTTGACGTTGTTTTAAGCGAAGGGACAAATCTATTTTGCTCTGACAGGTCACATTGGTTCAAAGGAAACAATAGCTTTTTCCTGTCCTGGGAGAAAATACACAGTGGTAATAAAATTATAAATAGGACTTTTCTCATGGAAGGCCAAATTTAGGGAATCCTTGGCATACCAAGGTGAACCAAACAAAGAATACCAAGCAATGGTAGGAGAATTGGTCACTTATAATGATTCAAGATGCCATTGGGCTTTAAACCAAATTAAAATCGAACGATCCATGATTATATGGAAGGCGGAATAAGTGCGGCTACTGTCTTTAAGGAACACCACAATTCTTGAATTTAAGAGTAACTTTGAACCTTGATTGGAATAGGATATGCTTGCCAAACTATTTAATAAAAAGCCGGCTGGAGCCCCTGAAAAGGAAATGAGTTTTTTTGAACACATTGATGCTTTAAGGTCCCATCTTTTTCGCGCAGCCTTGTACATCTGCGTTGCCGCAGTGGTGGTGTTTACCCAGAAGACTTTTATATTTGATGTCATTCTTTTGGGGCCTTTGCACCGAGACTTCATCACCTACCGATTCTTTTGTAGTTTGTCTGAGCTTACCTGCTTTTACCCAGACAACATTAAGCTGATTACCCGCGAATTGAGTGAGCAGCTGATGATACATTTGAAAGTAAGTTTTTTCATGGGCCTCATCATTTCTTTTCCTTTAGTTTTTAATGAATTTTGGAAATTTGTCAAGCCCGGCTTATACGATAAAGAAGTAAAAGCCACGTCCGGTGTCATTTTTTGGTGCACGGTTTTGTTTTTGATGGGTGTGCTGTTCGGGTATTACGTGTTGGCTCCTTTTTCCATTGCATTTTTAGCTTCTTACAACGTCAGCGATTTGGTTGAAGCCACTGCAACATTGACTTCTTATGTAGATGCCATGACCATGTATACCATGGCTACCGGTTTGGTTTTTGAAATGCCCTTGGTCATTTATTTTCTTGCAAAATTGGGTATTATGGGACCTGTTTTCATGAGGACATATCGTAGGCACGCCATTGTGGTGATTTTGGTCATAGCAGCGGTCATCACACCGCCGGATGTCACTTCCATGACCGTCGTAACGCTCCCTTTGTTGTTGTTATATGAAGTCAGTATTTACATTGCTGCATTGAAATATCCAAAAGAAACAGAAACTTCAGAATGATCTTATTATCCTCCTCACTCACGCTTGTACTGCGCATCTTTGTTCCCGTTTTTTGGGCGGTTTTGTTTGGCTGTTTGAGTTTCTTCAGCTGGGTGACTGAAGACGGAGATTTACCCATCAGTTATCCCAATGCTTTTCGCATCGCGGTGAGTGCTTTGTGGCTGGTTGGACTGGCAATCATCGGTTGGAAATTCATTCGCTTAAAGCGGGTTGAGTGGGATGGAAATTTTTTGTATGTCACTGATTATTTCAAAACCATACGCTGCCATCCAGCGGACTTGCAAATTAAACAAACAAAAGGAAGTCTTGGAAGGACGCACATCCATTTATGGTCAGATCGTCCAACCGTTTTTGGACAAAACATACACTTGTTAGCCCGCCCACAACAACGCGAAAAATTGGTGAAAATACTGGAAGAAGCTCATCTGCATCAGCCGGATTCAGTTGAAATTGACCGGTAGGCCAGGATGCATTCGGTTTTTAATCAATTGCAAAATTATTTAGACACCATTCGAATGACTGGACAGATCATTTCTTCCATGGAAATGCCCCCATGTTGAAAAGTGTTTTTATAATAATTCATGTAGTAATTGTAATTGTTTGGATATAAGAAGAACAATTCATTCCGGCAAAAAATAAACGTAGAAGATACATTGGGTCTCGGTAGACCAACTTTGGGGGGATCTTTGATTTCAAGTACATCCTTTTTTTCATACTGGAGGTTTTTTCCAACTTTGTAGCGCAAGTTGGTCGTCGTGTCCCGGTCTGCTACCACTTTGGATGGATTTTTTACGCGGATGGTTCCATGATCTGTTGCAAGGATCAATTGAATTGGGTGGTCCTTAATTTTTTGCAATGCAGTCCAAAGAGGCGAATGCATAAACCAGCTTTTGGTCAATGAGCGGTATGCTTTTTCATCTGAAGCCAATTCTTTAAGTACTTCCATTTCTGTACGGGCGTGCGACATCATGTCAATGAAGTTATACACGATCACCGTCAATTGATTTTGCAGGTAGTTGTGGATGTTATCAACCAGCTGCTTTCCTTGGTTTGCGTTCAAAACTTTTACGTAATCGAATTTAATTTCTTTACGGATGGATCTTTTTATTTGGTTGGCCAATAGATCGGGTTCTTTCAGATTTTTACCACCTTCTTCGTTGTCATTTAACCACCAATCGGGATAAAAAGATTCGATTTCAGCAGGTAACATTCCTGCAAAAATGGCATTGCGACTATACTGAGTTGTGGTGGGTAAAATGGAATAGAAGGAGCTTTCTTCTTCGATCTGGAACAGTTCGCTTAAAATGGGTTCAATCACTTTCCATTGATCATACCGCAAGTTGTCTAAAAGAAGGAACAGGGTTGGTTGGTTTTCTTTAAGATGTGGAAAAACTTTTTGATACAACAATTGATGAGACCATAGCGGTTGTGCTGCTTTATTCGATGAAAACCAATGTAAATAATTTGCTACAATGTACTTGCTGAATTCATTGTTGGCTTCATTTTTTTGATTTTGAAGAATTTCCTGCATTTCAGGAGAACTGTTTTGGTCGAAACGCAATTCCCATTGGACCAGTTTCCGATAGATCTCAACCCATTGCTTAAAATCGGGATTTCCATTGATTTCCATGAAGAGATCTCTAAATGCGATTTGGTAATCCAAACTTGTTTTTTCGGTGACCAGCCGTTTATTTTCCGTTAGCTTCTTGATGGTGAGGATGATTTGATTGGGGTTGACCGGTTTGATGAGGTAATCTGCAATTTCAGATCCAATGGCTTCATCCATAATGTTTTCAGCCTCATTTTTGGTCACCATCACTGTTGGAATCTGAAGGCCTTTTTCGCGCATGCGCGCCAGTGTTTCCAAGCCGGTGATTCCAGGCATGCTTTCATCGAGAAATACCAAATCGTAAGTGTTAGGATTTTTTTCCAATTTGTCCAATGCATCATATCCATTGGTACAAGTTTCCACTAAGTGTCCTTTCTTTTCTAAAAAAAACAATTGGGGTTTTAATAAATCAATTTCATCATCTGCCCAGAGAATCTTTATTTTATCCATACTTTTGGCTCTTGTATTAAGGAAAACGCCGACTTACAAAAGTAAAGTATTCGCCGGGACACATGGCTGGAATAAAAATTCTGAACGATCCCATTTATGGATTCATCTTGATTCCAAAGGGACTCATTTTGGATCTCATTGATCATCCTTGGTTCCAGCGATTGCGCAGAATCAAGCAACTGGGTCTGAGTTATTACGTGTACCCCGGGGCGGTGCATTCCCGTTTCCATCATGCGCTGGGCGTTTACCACTTGGTGAACCGGGCAGTTGAAGTCCTCCGGCAAAAATCACATTGCATCACTGGGGAAGAGGCTGAAGCAGTTTCCATCGCCGCGCTCCTACATGACGTTGGGCATGGACCTTTCTCGCATGTGCTCGAGCAGAGTTTGGTGCCATTGGAGCACGAAAAACTCACATTGTGGATCATGCAAGCCCTGAATGACGAATTCAATGGGAGACTCACCTTGGCCATCGACATTTTCAAAGGTATTTACCACAAAACTTATTTGAACAAGTTGGTTGCAGGGCAACTGGATGTGGACCGTATGGATTATCTCAACCGCGATAGTTACTACAGTGGGGTGGTTGAGGGGACCATAGGCTACCATCGTTTGTTGACCATGATGGATGTCGACCAAGACCTGTTGGTATTTGAAGAAAAAGCCGGGTTGAGCATTGAAAACTATTTGGCGGCCCGCAGGCTCATGTATTGGCAGGTTTACATGCATAAAACCTCTTTTGTTGCCGAACAGATGTTGCAATGGTTACTGGATCGCTGTAAGCGTATTGGCCGCCCGGATTACGCCACGCCGGCATTGGAATACTTCATCACCCTGGATAACCATTCGGATTGGAGTGGACAAGCCAGTTTCCTGTTGGAACAATTCCAAAAAATTGATGATACAGACATCGAAATGTTTCTCAAATGCTGCCAGTATTCGGATGACGCATTGGTGCGGTTTTTGGCAAATGGCTTGATCCATCGCGAATTTTTCAAAATCCGTTTAATGAGCGATCCGGTCGGCATGGATCGTTTGCATGCATTGCGGAAGCATTGTGTGCAACAGTTGGGATTTGATGAAGAATTGGCGAATCAATTGATTGCTTCCAACAGCACCACATTTGTGGGATATGAATCAGGAAGTCATGAAATTCTAATCAGGACCAAAGCTCAACAGATCGTTCCGGCGTCTGAGATTTTGAGTATCCAACATTTATGTGGCATGGAAACAAGGCACTACCTCAGCTATCCCCGTGCATTGGATGAGGTGGTATGAGCAAATGTTAAAGGGAAAGCTTCTGCATCCTTTTTCACCAGGGCTTGTGTCAATTCCTATTATATTTGTTGGCTTTTTGAAAATATGAGAAAAGATCATTTGGTTTGGAATTTAATGTATGAAGAACTTGCGCGCCAGCGGAGGGGAATTGAACTGATAGCTTCAGAAAATTTTGCGAGTCTTCAGGTAATTGAAGCCATGGGGACTTGGTTAAACAACAAATATGCCGAAGGGTATCCCGGTAAACGCTATTATGGAGGATGCGAAATCATCGATAAAATAGAAAGTCTGGCCATAAACAGCTTGTGTGATTTGTTTGGAGCTTCTTATGCCAATGTTCAACCTCATTCGGGAGCCCAAGCCAACATGTCGGTATTTATAAGCCTATTGCAACCTGGAGATTCCATTTTAGGATTGAATCTGGCGCATGGCGGTCATTTGACTCATGGATCTCCGGTTAACTTTAGCGGAAAATACTTTAAAGCGCATGTTTATGGGGTGGACCCTTCAACGGGATACATCGATATGGTGCAAGTACGCGAACAAGCGCTCAAGCACAAACCAAAACTCATTATTTGCGGGGCCTCGGCTTATTCGAGGGACTGGGATTATCCAGGATTTCGGGAAATTGCTGATGAAATCGGAGCTGTGCTCATGGCCGACATCGCCCATCCTGCAGGTTTGATTGCAGCCAAGCTACTCAGAGACCCTTTGCCACACTGCCATATCGTAACCTCAACAACCCACAAAACCTTGCGCGGACCCCGTGGTGGAATCATCATGTTGGGAAAAGATTTTGACCATCCTTTTGGCAAAACGGACTCCAAAGGGAAGCCCATTCCCATGTCACAAAACTTAAACTCGGCGGTTTTCCCAGGTGTTCAGGGTGGTCCGTTGGAGCATGTCATAGCCGCAAAGGCAGTTGCATTTTTAGAAGCGCAGGAAGCAACGTATAAGCTATACGCACAGCAAGTAATCAAGAATGCGGCGGCTTTTGCAAAAGCCATGCAGGATCGTGGATTTCAAATCGTATCGGGAGGAACCGACAATCATTTGTTTTTGGTTGATCTTCGGTCGAAAGGAATCACCGGCAAGGATGCAGAAAACCTACTGATCCAAGCCGATATCACCACCAATAAGAACATGATTCCCAATGATCCTGAGAAACCCATGGTGACATCTGGTATACGTTTGGGGACGGCTGCACTTACCAGTCGTAATTTTTCTGAGAAGGATTTTGAACAAACGGCCGAATGGATTTATCAATTGATCCTGCATCGCAATGATGAACCAGTCATCCGTTCGATCAAAGCAGCGATCAATTCGACCATGCAGCAATTTCCGTTATACCCCGAATTGAACGGGTAATAACGGGTTCCATTTTTCTGGAGGGTACTGTACCGATTCCAAGGTAAGACCGTGTGCTGCCACGCTGTATGATTTTGCAATTTGTTTTTGAGCCAGAAATTCATCTTGAATTTGTTCCAAGCTTATTTTTCCAGCAGCTAAATTGATGCACATGCCAACGATGAGGCGCACCATACCCCGGACAAACCGATTGGCTGCGATGTGCAATTCATAGTACCCGGTTGCGTTCAATACCCAACTGCATTCATATAAAGTGCACACAAAGGATTCCAACTGACTTCCGGTTTTAGAGAATGAGCGAAAGTCATGTGTCCCCAGCAATACCTGGCAGACAGATTGCATAGAATCCAAAGAGATGGAGGAGGGATGTCTGAACCATGCGCAATTGAAAGGGGCGAATGGATCTTTATGCAGGTGAAATCGATAAATGTATTTTCTATAATGAGCATCAAAACGTGCATGAAAATCGTTTGGAGCGATCCAAGCGTTCCGAATGGCTATATCCGGCGGAAGCAATGCATTAAGGGAACGCAAAGGAACGGGTTCCAGCATGGATTTGGGCAGATCAACATGTGCAAAATACTGTGCAGCATGGACTCCGCTATCGGTTCGACCACAACCAGTCAATTCCACAGGAAATTTAAGGAGCTGTGACCACTTTTGCTCAATCATGGACTGAACGCTGGGGTCATTGGGTTGGATTTGCCAGCCGCAATATGCTGACCCTCGATAGGCCAGTTCGATCACATAGCGTTGGATTTCCATCGTGCGTATTTATTTTATGGATTAGGTGGTTGTAAAAAAAAAAGGCCGACAGAGCGGCCTTCTTATAGAATGTAAATGATGTTAACCGATGATGCTTTTGTCTTTTGCATAGGTTTGAGCATACATCAGGGCTCCACCGGCAATCGCAAGGTCCTTGAGCAATGAACCCATGTCTCCATTCATTGCTGACTGGAGATGAATGAGCACTACAAATAGGATCAACATGCAAGCAAGTAAAACGGCAGCGAGTTTATCGTATTTGCCCATGAGAACGCTGACCGCAAATAGAATCAAGCAAAGGCCAGTAAAATAGATCGTGATGCTGCCACCAAACGGAGCCATACCTGCCATGGCCTCTGCATGCATGAAATGAAGAATTCCGAAGGCTGCCATGGGAAGTGCGAGTAAATACTTACCCAATCCTAATAATGTGTTCATGTGTAGTTTTGTTTGAAAGTGAAAAAATGAATAATTACTTAGGCAAGATACGCATTGGCAATGAAAAATACAAATTGGGTAAAAAATATTGAAGTGTAAGTGTTGTATGGGCAATTCCTCCTTAGGGGATCAAAGGCCCTGCAAACATTATTAAACTAAATGGAAATCGATGGCAAAATGCTATGCCGACCGCTTGAACAACTTGGGATCCAAATGACCTTGGACATAATTTCGATCGATGATCAATTTTCCGCCTGACTGAAATTCAGAATGGTCGTACATCGCATCCCTCAACACGGTTTCACAAATTGATCGCAAGCCTCGAGCGCCCAATTTGTTCTCATAGGACAGCTCGGCAATCAATTCCACCGCTTCTTTCCTGAATTCAAGTTGAATTCCATCCAATTCAAACAACTTCTGATATTGCTTGATGATGGCATTCTTTGGTTGAAGAAGAATTTGTTGCAATGTGTCCTTGGAAAGTGATTCCAAATAGGCCAGCACGGGCAATCTACCCAGGAGTTCGGGAATCAATCCAAATTTTTTTAAATCCTGGTGCGTGATGTAGTGCAACCAACTTTCATTTTCATGGTCCGAACGCTCGTTTGTTTGTTGGTACCCAATCACATGTGCGTTCATGCGTTGGGCAATGATTTTTTCGATTCCGTCAAATGCACCTCCGCAGATGAAGAGGATGTTTTTGGTATTTACTTTAAGAAAACTTTGCTCTGGATGTTTGCGACCACCAGCGGGTGGAACATTGACATCTGCACCTTCAATGATTTTGAGCATGGCTTGTTGAACCCCTTCTCCGGAAACATCGCGGGTGATGGACGGGTTTTCACCTTTGCGTGCGATTTTATCGATTTCGTCAATGTAGATGATGCCTTTCTCAGCTTTTTGAATATTGTAATCACAGCTTTGTAAGAGCCTGCTGAGCATGCCTTCCACATCTTCGCCTACGTAACCCGCTTCGGTGAATGAAGTCGCATCAACGATGGCAAAAGGAACATCCAACAGTTTGGCCAATGTTTTTGCCATCAAGGTTTTTCCTGTACCTGTAGGTCCTAAAAACAGCACATTGGATTTTTCCAGTTCCACTTCGCTATCGTCCTTTATTGCCAGTCGTTTGTAATGATTGTACACGGCAATGGCAAGGATTCTTTTGGCGTCCTCCTGACCGATAATGTACAAGTCTAAATATTCTTTGATGAATCGAGGAGAGAATCCAAATGGGAGTTGAAACTCAGCGTTTGTTGATGTTTTTTTTCGATCAGAATATTCACTTTCTACAATGTCATAAGCCTGCCGGATGCAAAATTCGCAGATAGAGGCCATTTCGCCTTGAACGAGCACACCCGCTTGTTCTTCGGTGCGCCCACACAGGATGCACATTTCATGCAAAAGATTATTGCTTCCTTTTTTCTTTGCCATTGGATTTATCGAAGTTTTGAGCGGACGAGTACTTCATCAACCAAACCATACGTTTTCGCATCATCGGCAGTCATCCAATTATCGCGATCACAGTCTTCTTCAATTTTTGAATATTCTTGTCCGGTGTGCGCAGCCAATACTTCATACAACTCTTTTTTCATTGTTTTGATGAGTTGGTAGGATATTTCCATGTCGCTGAATTGTCCTTGCATGCCGCCTGACGGCTGATGGATCATGACGCGGCTATGTTTTAAGCAGGTGCGTTTTCCATGCGTGCCAGCACTCAGCAGTACCGCTCCCATGGAGGCAGCGAGACCGGTACAAATGGTGGCGACATCGGGGTTTACGTATTGCATGGTGTCATAGATTCCAAGGCCATCGATGACCGAACCACCGGGGCTATTGATGTACATTTGGATGTCTCTTTTAGGGTCTGCCGAGTCCAAAAATAGCAGTTGAGCCTGGATTACGTTTGCGACATAGTCATTGATCGGAACGCCCATAAAGATGATGCGATCCATCATCAAACGGCTGAATACATCCATACCAACCACATTCAACTGTCGTTCTTCGATGACGGTTGGTGTAAAATCCTGAATGAAGGGAACCGTTTGATTCATATATTTTTCCAAATGCATGGAAGACATGCCCATGTGTTTGACGGCAAACTTTTTAAACTCATCCTGCTTGAACATAAAATGCTTGTTTTAGAGTATCAATGATTGTGTGAATGTAAATGTTTTACTTTTTCTTTAAAAGTTTCCATGGTGACATCTTCCGCTGCAAAGGTCAACTGGTTTTTAATCCAATCGAGCGCTTTGCGCGTTTGGACATCGGCCAGGTATTTCATGGCTTTTTCGTCGCTGTCGATCATTCTACGCACGAAATTCGCCTGAACCTCAGGAGATAGTTGGTCGACAGGGAAACTTTTGCTTAACTCGGCTAAGACCGCATCCACAAGGTCTTGGTATTCAATTGCAATGGCCTTGTCTTTGATGATTTTTTCGCGGATGAGTCTCCATCCCATGTTCTCTTTGAAGTGGTAAAGTTCATGTTCGAGTTCATGCCCTGATAGTTTTTCCCATTCGTTGTAAGTACGTTTAAGCCATTTTGCCATGAATTCATCCGGATACTGGAGGTCTGCGGTTTTGACCATGGCGCGTACCAATTCCAGATCAAGTAAATTATTGCTTTCTTCATCAAAATGTTTTTCGTACATCTTTCTGAAGTGTTCCCTCAATTGGTTTTCTTCACGAATTTCTGAATCCGGTCCAAAAGCTTTTAAGTACAATGCTTCATTTAATTCGGCAGGAACTTTTCTTTTGATTTCAACGATTGTTCCTTCAAAAATGTCACCAACCACCAGCTGTTCCATTTGGTCTTGGGGTATTTTTAATAAGTACTTGCGCACCGATGATTCATCTGCATTTTTTTCGACTTCGCGGATGTTGAAATGAAAGCGGTAACCAATTTCTTTTCCAATCAATTCCTGTCGGATTTCATCACCCATCACCTCATCCAAGATCACGGTAAAATTCGTTTTCCAACCATTTTCTTTGGCTTGATCTCCCTCCAATTCCACAGCATCAATGGTCAGGATATCTCCCTCTTTTGCAGGTTCTTGAATGGCTACTTGGTCCGAAAAGCGATCCAGAAAATGCTTGATCTCTTCATCGATGTGTTGATCAGTAACCCCAATTATGTATCGTTTCAGATTGATTTCCGGCAAGTAGGCATCGGGATTTACTTTGGGCACAAGTCCCACTTCAAATTTAAATTGAAAATTGGATTGGTCAGTGGTCAAGGAATGGTCAGGAATTTCCAGGAGGTCACCCAGGAAATCAATGCCTTCTGATTTTTGATAGTCGGTTATGGCTTGATTCAAAGTCTTTTGAACAAGGTCCATTTTGATCTCGTCTGCATACAATTTACGGATCATGCTTTCAGGGGCGGCTCCTTGCCTAAAGCCTTTCAAACGAGCTGATTTTCTGAGGTCTTTGAGTTTTTCTTCGACCTTGGGGGCATAATCTTGCGGCTCGATGGAAATGATCAAATGCCCGTGATGTGGGCCAATGGATTCAAGTTGAATGTGCATAAGCGGTTGAAATCGATGTTATAGATATAACAAGCAGAAGTGCTAATATTGTTTAAAAAGTGCGGGCGGAGGGAGTCGAACCCACACACCTTTCGGCACCAGATCCTAAGTCTGGCGTGTCTGCCAGTTTCACCACGCCCGCAAAAGAAGCGCAAAGTTAATGAAACCTGACATTTTACCATCAGTAATGTATAGATAACACATTAGATATTTTTTTAATGTATTAGTAACACATTTTAAATTGCATGTACTAAGGTTTATCAAATGTTGGATTTGGATGAACCATATTTTTGCTATTTTTGTCTTGTTTCTATGCAAGCTTCAACTCCCATGGCAGAGGTCAATCCGGCACAGCAAGAGATTGACCAAAGATTGATTCGCGCATGCTACAGGCGTTTGTTGCGTGCATTGGGGAAGCATCCCTTGGAAGATTCTGACAAGAAAGCCATTCGACATGCATTTGAATTTGCCCTCGAAGCCCACGGGAGCCAAAGACGCAAATCAGGAGAACCTTACATTACGCATCCGTTGGAAGTAGCTCGCATCTGTTTTGAAGAAATGGGCCTTGGGCCCACCGCGGTGATTGGCGCTTTGCTGCATGATACGGTTGAAGACACGCCCATTCATTTGAAAGACGTACAGAGGGAGTTCGGACCAAAAATTGCAAAAATTGTGGACGGCCTCACCAAATTGGACGGTCTGTATAATGTGGAAAGTCCGCAGGCAGAGAATTTTAAAAAAGTATTGTCCACCTTATTGGATGATGTTCGCGTGATCCTGATCAAAATGGCCGATCGGCTCCACAATTTGCGTACGATCGATGTTATGTCGCGCACCAAGCAGCTAAAAATTGCAGCAGAAACCTCTTATATCTATGCCCCGCTCGCCCATCGTCTGGGTCTTTACAATTTGAAGTCTGAGTTCATGGATCTTTGTTTGAAGATTACTGAACCGGAATTGTACGAGGAGATCACTCAGAAGTTGAAACAAACTCAAAAGGATCGGAACAAATTCATCAACGACTTCATTCGGCCATTGCGCAATCAATTGGATCAATTGCAAATTCCGTATAAAATATACGGAAGGCCTAAAGCCATTTCTTCCATTTCCAACAAGATCAAAAGCAAAAAAGTAGGGTTTGAAGAAATCTACGATTTATTTGCGGTGCGCATCGTGCTTGAAGTTCCACCCGAAAAAGAAAAGTCTGCTTGCTGGTTGGTCTACTCGGTTGTAACCGATGTCCATCGTCCGATCCCAGAACGATTGAAAGATTGGATCACGACCCCAAAGTCCAACGGTTATGAATCGCTTCATACCACCGTAATTGGTCCGGGTGGGCGTTACGTAGAGGTGCAGATTCGTTCGAGGCGCATGGATGAAATCGCAGAAAAGGGATATGCTGCCCATTGGAAATACAAAGAGGTTGGCAATATCCAAAATGTCTACGAACATTGGTTCAATAACATTCGCGATGTATTGGAGACGCCGCACAATGATGCCATCGAGTTTCTCAACGACTTCAAATCCAACTTATACGGAGAAGAGGTGTACGTATATACCCCAAAAGGCGATATGCGTGTGTTGCCAAAAGGGGCAACGGTATTGGATTTTGCGTTCAGCATTCACACCGATGTGGGAAGCAAAGCCACTGCATTCAAGGTCAACAATAAGCTAGTGCCCATGGGGCATGCGCTGAACAGTGGTGATCAGGTGCAGGTGATGGTAAACAAGAATCAAAAACCAACGGAAGATTGGTTGAAGCTGGTTGTCACCGGAAAAGCACGGAGCAGAATTCGCACGGCTTTGAAGGAAGAGCAGAAATTGTTATCCGACCTGGGACGTGAAATTTTAGAGCGCAAACTCAAAAACAATAAATTGGTATGGGAGGACAATCTTGACGTGCTTGTGAAAGTGCTTGGCTTTAAGACTAGAATTGATCTGTTTCAAGCAATTGGAGAGGAAAGAATGGACATCACCGAGAGTCTGCGACTCTTTGATGTGGATAAAGGGAAACTCGTTGAACGCAAGCAAGAAGTGCTCGAAACCAAAGAAGTTCAACAAAAATCACTTTTCCCAGAAACCATCAGCACCGAAAGCATTTTGATCAATGGAGAGCCCGGAAGGCAATATCACTATAGTTTGGCCCATTGCTGCAATCCATTACACGGCGATGAAATTTTTGCATTCGTTACGACCAATGGAGGCATTCGCGTACACCGCGCCAATTGTCCAAATGCAGAGCACCTGATGGTGAATCACGGTTACCGAATCTTGAAAGCAGAATGGTCTGATATGACCTCCGAAACATTTAATGCGGTGATCCAGATCCAAGGCATTGATACTGGTCCAGGAGTCATCGAACGCCTAACGCACCACATTTCTACCAAATTGGGTGTCAACATCACCTCTTTCAGTATTGAAGGGCATCAAGGAACATTTGAAGGTAAAATTGGTCTGGCTGTGGACAACAAAGCTCATATGAATTTAATCATCAAAGCATTGGCTCAGTTGCCTGGAATTACGTCTGTGGCACGGATTGATGCGCTTAAGGAAAATTGATCTTTCATCCTTGGTTTTATAGACCCAACCTGATGAGATTTAGATTGCCTGGGGCCACTCATTTAGAAACTTCAATGGAGTCTGACAAGATTTACTAACTTGTCATGGGAAGCCATATGACTATTTGCTTAGAACAAGCATTCGATTTGTTAACCAGTTTGTTCATATTGCCTGTGTAGAAGTGATATGATAGGCATTGCATTAAGTTATTGTTTGTATTATTGTAATTCGAATGATGTAGCGCAGTGCACTTTAGATTTCGTCGGGTGATGAATAAAATTGGAGACATTATGGTTGTGCTTACAACCATCTTGATGCCATTTCAGCAGCTATCTTATGGGCAAATTCTGCCCGATGTTAAATTTAAATTTTACGGGGATGAAAGTGGCCTTTCAAATACTTCCATAAGCGGAATTCAAAAAGATAAGTATGGATTTTTATGGATCGCTACGGGAGATGGATTGAACCGATTTGATGGAAAGAATTTTAAAGTTTTCAAGAATATTGAAGGCGATTCCACTTCATTGATCAATGATTTCAATCAATTTCTTGCAGTAGATCAAGAAGGTGAATTGTGGATAAGTTATCACGGTAAGGGAGTCAGTAAATTTGATAATGAGTGTCAATGTTTTAGAAACAACTACGACATCAGTTTTCAGAATACAAAGTTGTATAACTACGGGACATCCATTTTAAGAATTGAAAGGGATAGTACCCTTTGGATAGGAGGCAATTTGAATGGCCTAAATTTATTGAATTTGAAGACCCAATCCATCAAACACTGGGATTTGCCGGATTTGGATGCACGATATAAGGGACTGGAAAAGGATGCTGTGAATTCAGTGTATCAAATTCATACTTATGATGGCAATTTATTTTGGCTTGCCACGGGGGCCGGTTTGTATACTTTTGATAAATCGAAGGAAATTTTTAAGCACATTTCTGCTTCTTTAAGCAAACACAATAAATATAGATATGATTTTTTTACCAGTTTGGTGCCAGAAAGTATGGATGGTTTGTGGCTGGGTTCAAATGGCGGTAGTTTATTTTTTTATGATTTTGTCGATGGTAAATTTCAATCCTTTCAATCTACGCACTTTGTAGAAAACAAGGCGATCGATTATGCAATATACTCGATTCAACGAAAAAGTGAACATGAATTGTGGGTGATCATCGCTTCTAGAGGATTGGGTGTGTTCAACACCCAGACCAAAGAATTTTATTTTCCCAACGATGATCCCGCCCATGTTCACTTATTTCAAATGAACTCTATTTACATGGTGCACCCTTTGCCCGATGGTCACATTTTTGGGGCAGCTCCGGGAGGTTTAGTGCAGTTGACTCCCCATGCAAGGGTTTTCAATTTTAAAGAACTTAAGTTAAAAAACAGCCAGTATTCCAACCAATTTCATTTTTCAAAAATCGTGAAAAAAGGAACTCAGCTGTTCTTTGGAACCTTGTTTGGAAATGGATTCAATGTTTTGGATACTCGGACAGGAATACTTGATAATTACCCCATAGATTACCACGAGTCGGCAGGTGAAAAATTTATGAAAGTTCAAGACGTTGTCGTCGATGGTAGTCAACGGATTTGGGTGGTGGGAAATTATTGCATCTATAAATTCGATGCAACACGAAAAAAAATGGAACCATTGAAGAACCTTTTTTTGGAACCTGAAGCAGACAGTGGATATGTGGTTACCCGAATTATTGAAGACATTGATGGAGTATTGTGGGTATTGACGAATAAAGGTAGTTTACATGTTTTGGATCCTCAAAAACAAAAGTTATCTAGGCGGTTGAATTCAATCAATAATGACTATGACCTACCAACCAAAATTGTCAATATGGTTATAAGCCCAACTGGTAAAATTTGGATAGGGACCAAATCAGATGTATATTTTTTCCAACGGGAAAAGATGAAAGCAATCTTGGTTAAAAATGAAGTTTACCAAGAAAAAATAAAAAATGGGTTTTATGTTATGACCACTGATACGACAGGTAATCTCTGGGTCTCTTTACCTTCAATAGGCTTGCTTTACATAAACTATAGCCATGGAAATTTTATTGTAAAAACATTGGACAAAGCGCAAGGTTTACCTTCGTCAAATGTGTATCATATTTGTTTTGATTACCGGAACATACTTTGGTTCTCTACCATTACTGGGATTTATACTTACAATCCTGCTACACATAATTTTACAGCGTATGGAAGCAAAGATGGCGTGGACCCTAGCTACCTATCAACACGTTTTTTCTTAAACACTGATTCATCATTATTTCTTGCTGTTCCGGGCAGATATTCTCAAGTGAATTTTCAAGCCATTCATCGGCAAACGAGTAACCCATCTTTATATATTTATAAATTTTACATACAAAACCGGGAACAAGTGGTTCCTTATGCATATCCTTTGAGTTTTCGGTTAAAATCCAATGAAAATTTCTTTTCTTTTGAATTTTCATGCATCGATTTTGAAAATCAGAACAACCATAGATATGCTTATATGTTGGATGGTTGGGACCCTGAATGGATCCATTGTGGTGCTCGTAATTATGCTCGCTATGGCAATGTGGATGGAGGTCATTACACCTTTAAAGTGAAAATAGACAATGGATCTGGTGAATGGGGTCCGGTCTTGGCAACGCCAATTTTTATTGATTCACCCTTCTATAAAAAAGTTTGGTTTTTAATTCTGATCATTGTTTTTTTTGCTGGATTGATTTTTCTGTTGTACCGTATTCGCATTCAGCAAGTAGAAACAACGGAGAGGATCAAAACTGAGTTTAACAGACAATTGACGGAATCAAGGATGGAAGCTTTGCGCGCCCAAATGAATCCACATTTTATTTTCAATTGCCTGAATTCGATCAATCGGTACATCGTAAAAAGTGACATCAAAACATCTTCACTCTATCTGACGCGGTTTGCAAAACTCATGCGGCTCATACTTGATAATTCAGAGCACAAGAAAGTTGTTTTATCCAATGAGCTTGAAGCATTGAAGCTATACATCGAAATGGAAGCCCTGCGATTTGATCACCGATTTAGTTATGAAATACTAGTGGAACCTAACTTGGATGCAGATCATTTTGAGATTCCCCCTTTGATCATTCAGCCTTATGTTGAAAATGCCATTTGGCATGGTCTGCTGCCGAAGGAGAGTGGCGGACATATTTCTATTCATGTAAAGCTTTTCGATGAACATGTGGTGTTTGAAATTGAAGATAATGGAATCGGGAGAAATAAATCCTCAGAATTTAAGAGCTTAAATAGTCCAACTCGGAAATCTATGGGTATGAAACTGACAGAAGAGCGGCTTAAATTGGCGTCCGACAATATTTCCAAAGCAGGTTCGCAAGAAATCATAGACAAATATGACAAAGCTGGTAACCCAATTGGAACTAAAGTTATTTTAAACATACCATGCTGACTTTATGATCAAGGCAATCATCATCGACGACGAAAAAAATTGTATTGAAATGTTGGAGTGGCTGTTGGAGACTTATTGTCCTAATGTCCAATTGATCGGCACATGCAACTCTGGAGAATTGGGCATCGAAACCATTAAAATCATGCGCCCTGATCTGGTTTTTCTTGATATTGAAATGCCAAAAATGAATGGATTTGATGTATTGGAACAATTGAAGCAGATTCATTTTGAGGTGGTTTTTACAACTGCTTACGATAATTTTGCGGTGCGAGCATTTAAATATGCAGCCCTGAATTATTTGTTGAAGCCCATCGATCCGGATGATCTTCAAAAGACGATCCATCGTATGAGTGAAAAATTGAGCTCGCCTTCTAGGGAACAAATGGATTTGTTGTTCCAAAACCTACTGAACCCAAAGTCTCAAGTGGAACGCATTGCACTGTCTACAGAGGAAGGCCTGGTGTTTGTACATACTTCATCAATAGCTTATTGCAAAGCCGAAAGCAATTATACATTTGTTGTCTTGGCAGATGGGAAGCGAATTCTGGTTGCTAAAACCTTAAAAGAGATCGATGAAACGCTTTCCGGCAAGGTTTTTTTTAGAATTCATAATTCTTTTCTCGTGAATATCAACCATATCCTGAAATTTGTTAGAGGAGATGGGGGATATGTGGTAATGATTGATAAAACAGAGATTACTGTGTCGCGCAACAAGAAGGATGAATTTTTTCAAATGTTTGCGAAATTCTAAAAAAGACTCCCCACTCAAAAAACGGGTAGAATACTCAAAAAAACCGCTAGCTACTCATTTCCTGTGCACACCCATATAACTGCTTCTACCTTTGAAGTATGAATTGCAAATGTCACTTAGGAAGAATAAAAGGCCTAATTTGGAATAACGGCTACGACTTGTGCTTTTTGGCCGCAGTGGTTGTTATTTTAATGGTGATGATATGTCTATTAATCTGATCATCGGACAGATAATATATATAAGCCTGCAACATCTGATTTATCTACTTTTATGTGATGCCATTCTGACCTTAAAAAGAGAAACTTTGCATAGTAATTTCAAATTATTCATTCAAAATCAATAGTAAAAATGAACTTATCAAATTCAAAGACAGCACAATTTGCAGATGCATTGAGCCAATTTTTAGGAATTGTTGAAAATGAAGAGCGTTCAATGACTGTTTCGGCTTCACAAGCCCTATTGCTTGTTGGAGATCTTATTCAGTATGAGGTGGTTGGCCATTGCGCATACATCACCATCAACAGACCAGAAAAATTAAATTCACTTACAAGGGCAATGCTATTAGGCTTATCCAGCTGCTTGGATCAGGCTGCAGACGATCGAGATGTTCGTGTAGTTGTAATTCGAGGAAATCATAAAGCCTTTTGTACCGGACAGGATTTGAGTGATTTGAATGGTTCAAATCCTCCAACTATTCACGAATTGTTGGAGAATTATCACGATCCCATTGTGCATAAAATTGCTAGTATGCCTAAACCTGTAATCGCTGCAGTGGAAGGGGTCGCTGCGGGAGCAGGAGCTGTATTTGCCATGGCTTGCGATTTGGTCATCGCCAGTGAATCTGCTTCATTTATTTTCGGATTTTCACAAATAGGACTAACATCTGGAAGTGGAGGAAGTTATTTTTTAACAAGAAAAATTGGTGTGCAAAAAACCACTGCTTTGCTTTTGCTAGGAGAAAAAGTGAGTGCACAGGAAGCAGAGCGAATAGGAATGATTCATAAATCGTTTCCATTGTTATCGTATGAAAACGAATTAAATCGAATTGTAGCTCAGTTGACCCAATTGCCTGGAACTTCACTTGGTCTGACCAAAGAGTTGATAGCAAAGGCTTCAGAAAACGATCTGTATACCATGATCTGTGTTGAACGGCGTGCCAAATGTCAAGCTGGTGAGAGTGATGATTTTGTGGAAGGGCTTAATGCTTTTATGGAGAAGAGGAAACCAATTTTTAATCAAAATAAGTCTATTGCTAAACCAGGTTCTCATGTCACAAGAATTTTAATAAATGGCAACAATGAAACCAAAATTAAGGAGCAAGAATTGACTAATAGTTAATTTAATTTGTAGGAATTTAAAATGTAAAATATGTTTGCAATAGTTTGATTTTGCTTTTTGACTATTTTGAAAATGGCCTATTTCAACAAGAATTGAACAGGGAGATGGGGGATTTGGTAAGCCAATAGTTTAAGGACAAGGAATGCAATCCGGAGTTTCAGTTTGTTAGCATTTCCCTCAACACACTGCGTAATTGTTTTCATGTTGGTACTATCGATGTGAAGCTCTACGAACAAGCCAATGACGCAAATTAAAATTAACTTTGCAATTTCCTTAACGAACATTTCCTATTCGTTCGAAACAGCCAGAAATTTTCTGATTAAGCCACTGTTTGTTTTCTTAAGTTAACGCAAAAAGCTAATTTGATTAATACAGGAATGGGTGAGGGGATGCAGATTAGGAGTTTATTAAAACTGTTGATACAACCAGGTCGTTTGGCTAAACTAAAGATATTTTGTGTCAAATCTTTTGAATAAGCCCTGTACTTTGGATTTAATTGAAAAATGACATATTCTGTTATTCAAAGTTAACCAGTACAATTGGTGATGTAATGATATAGCATATTTTAGAGCTCCAGTATTTCAAGATTCCACATAAATTTTAGTTATGCTGATTTATTGATCCAATTTAGGTGCTAAAACGTGGATTTCTGACAATTGATTTCCGCGTGCATGAAGCTATTTTATACCTTTAGGGAATGAACAAAACCGATTATGATTACGTCGTCATAGGTTCTGGATTCGGTGGATCGGTGGCTGCGTTGCGCTTGGCTGAGAAAGGATACAACGTGCTGGTTCTTGAGAAGGGAAAACGATGGAATCATCAGGATTTTCCTAAGTCCAATTGGAATTTGAAAAAGTCTTTGTGGATGCCCTGGCTTCGTTTTTTTGGGATCCTACAAATGCGATTTTTTAAACAGGTCTTTGTTTTGAGTGGTGTAGGAGTGGGTGGTGGCTCACTGGTGTATGCCAATACACATATGGTGCCTGAGAACACTTTTTATGAGGATTTGGCCTGGTTGCGATTTGGCCCCTGGAAAGAATTGCTGAAGCCCTACTACCAAAAGGCTCGAAGAATGTTGGGCAGTACTGAATACAACAAAGAATATTTTGAAGACAAAGCATTCAAAGAACTGGCAAAGACCATGGGAGATGAGTCCAAATACCGCGCGGTCGATTGGGTCGGAATATATTTTTCCGAAAACCAACAAGCCATAGACCCTTATTTTAATGGTTTGGGCCCCCTTAGAAAACCGTGCATTGAATGTGCCGGATGCATGGTTGGTTGCCGGCATAATGCAAAAAATACCCTGGATAAAAATTATTTATGGTTGGCGGAGCATTTGTTTGAAGCAACGATATTGCCCGAAAAACGGGTGTATAAGATTGAATGCAACGGGTCAAATGGTTACAAGGTATGGACCCGATCAAGTACTTCTTGGTTTTCAAAAGAACAAGTATTTACCACCCAAGGAATCGTGATGAGCGCAGGCGTATTGGGTACCATGCAATTGTTATTTGATCAAAAATTTAGATACAAAACGCTGCCAAATATCAGCGATCGATTGGGAACCAATATCCGGACCAATTCAGAAATGATTTCAGGTGTAACCGCCTCTCCGCATAAATTGAACCATGGCATTGCGATCAGTAAAATCATGAAACCCGATGAGCATACCTTCATTGAACTGTGTAAATATCCCGATCATTCTGGTGCTATGTATACATTGGCCGCTATGGCAGCAGGAGAGGGTTCTGGTGGTTTGCGCATGCTCAAAATGATGTTCAACACACTCACCCATCCCCTTCAATGGTTACGAACCTGGATTCAGCGTGATCCTGCAAAACATTCCATCATCTTTTTGGTCATGCAGAATTTACCCTCTGCCTTGAGTATGCGAGCTCAGCGCAGTTGGCGAGGTCTGAAACTGAAATTGTTCAGTGGTACTGGGCTTAAGGTTCCGGTGTTTATTCCAAAGGGGCAAGAAGCACTGATGAAGTACGCACGCATCGTCGAAGGAGTGCCCCAGAACGCTTTAACAGAAATAGCACTTGGAATGTCCACCACGGCCCATTTTATGGGTGGTTGTCCAATGGGAGAGAACCGGGAAGAAGGGGTCATTGATCCGCATGCTAAATTGCATGGATATGATCATTTTTACATTCTCGACGGATCGGTGTTGCAGGCAAACCTGGGTGTCAACCCAAGCCTGACGATTACTGCTTTCAGTGAATATGCAATGGATCAAATTCCTGAAATGCCTGGAAATACCCGGAAACCTATATATGATTCGCAGGAAAGCATGTCTACCCATTGACAAGACACTGAATTAAAAACAACCGGTCATTGCAACTCATTGCGGATCAAAATGGAAGTCCTATAAAATCATTTGTGCAGGGTGGAAGATGATATGCCCGATTCCTTTGCATCTGGTTTATCTTCGCAAACATATTCGTGAACCATGATCATGGAATGCCTGGTATTCGCATTAATAGCCTTCGGCGCATCCACGCTCACCTTTTTTACAGGCTTTGGGCTGGGAACCATTTTGACCCCGGTGTTCATGTTCTATTTTCCAGTGGATACCGCCATTGCTCTCACTGGCTTTGTCCATTTTTTTAATAATTTGTTCAAGTGGTCATTGATAGGTGGCAAAGCCAATCAAAAAGTGTTGTTGCTTTTTGGGGTTCCTGCCGTGCTTTTTGCTTTCCTGGGAGCTTGGCTAATGTCGAGATTCCCGCTGCAAAATCCGTTGTTCACTTACCATTTGCTGGATCGAACCATTGATGTGTATCCATTAAAATGCATCATCAGTTTATTGATCATCGTATTTGTGGTTTTGGACATATTGCCATCGTTTAAGAAAGTGGCATTGGATCTAAAATTTTTATCTTTTGGCGGCGCATTGAGTGGTTTTTTTGGTGGTCTTTCTGGGCATCAGGGTGCGCTGCGCAGCGTTTTTTTGGTAAAAACAGGAATGTCCAAGGAGGCTTTTGTAGCCACCACCGTGGTGTTGTCTACTTGTGTGGATTTGACCCGGCTTTCCGTATATGCCACGGCCATGAACTTACAGTTGTTAGTTGATCACATGGGCTGGATGCTGGCGGCTGTATCAGGCGCTTTATCGGGTGCGGTATTGGGAATGCGTTTATTGAAAAAAATGACGCTTCATTTCTTAGAAAAATTGGTGGCTATTGTACTGCTCCTTTACTCCCTGCTCATGGCTGCCGGACTGTTGTAGTCGGGACCATTGATTGTAAACTCCAGCAAATTATTCTTTGGTTCAAGATGAAGGTCCATGAATGAATAAGTTTACAACAAATTCGAGGCCATGTTGTACCTTCGCCGTTTACCATATCAATTGATGTTATGCCCGTTGATGCTATTCTCGGACTGCAGTGGGGAGATGAAGGGAAAGGAAAAATCGTAGATTATCTTGCTGACCAATATCAGGTTGTTTGCCGCTTTCAAGGGGGGCCAAACGCAGGGCATACCCTTTATATCAACCAACAGAAATTTGTATTGCATACGCTCCCATCCGGTATATTCAGGAGCAATACCTATAACCTAATTGGCAATGGGGTAGTGATTGATCCCATCACTTTAAGTGCAGAAATTGAAAAGGTGAGTCCTACTGTTCCAGATTTGTGGGATCGTTTGCTCGTATCCAAGAGTGCGCATTTGATTTTGCCATCACACCGCTGGATTGATCAAGCTTCTGAATTTTCAAAGGGGAAATCGAAAATTGGCTCTACCCTTCGTGGCATTGGACCATGTTACATGGACAAAACAGGCCGAAACGGATTGCGGATAGGGGATATGGATGCAGCGCATTTCGACGCTGATTATCAGATTCTTAAAGAAAAGCACCTCCAATTCTTAAAACAATTTCCTGACGTTCCATTTGATCTGGAGGTTGAAGAACAAAAATGGTTTGATTCCATCGAAAAAATCCGCAAGCTTAAATCCATCAACACCGCCTATTGGATCGACGAACAGTTGGAAAAAGGTGCATATCTATTGGCCGAGGGAGCTCAAGGCACCATGTTGGATGTAGATTTTGGAACCTATCCTTATGTTACCTCTTCAAATACCATTGCAGCTGGAATTTGCACTGGTCTAGGCGTTGCGCCAAATAAAATTAGAAAAATCATAGGCATTACCAAAGCCTATTGCACGCGGGTGGGTTCTGGACCCTTTCCTTCTGAATTGCACGATGAAACAGGGGAAGCGCTCCGCAAAGCGGGAAATGAATTCGGGTCAACCACAGGTAGACCCAGGCGATGTGGTTGGTTGGATTTGGTACAACTGAAGTACAGCATCATGATCAATGGTGTTTCGGAACTTTGCATTACCAAAATGGATGTGTTAAATGATTTTTCAGAAATCCACGCGGTAGATGCTTATCATGATTTTGAAAAAAATACATTCACTGAATGGCCCTATCACACGGGACAAATTCATCAATTCCAGTCGCGATCTTTTGAAGGCTGGAGAAGAAGTTTACACCATTGTACACAATTCAATGAATTGCCTTCTCAGGTTAAAGAATATCTGCTATACATCGAACAATTTTGTAAAGTTCCTATAAAATATCTTTCCAACGGACCGGGTAGAAATGAATTGTTGATAAGCTAAAACAGGGGGATTTAAAGTAAAGTTCATCTCCTTGTAAAAGTCCGTTGCACCTTGTTCAGAAAATGCTCCTTACCATGGTCATCTTATTGCACCATTCAATTGCGGAAACCTTGTGCAATCATTAAATGATTAAGCCATTGATGGTTTTGACGGATTCTAAATAAAATCACAGTTTAATGAATGGTTTAGTGAACGATGTACCATCGCGCTTACGGTATTGCAACCAGTAAAATCCAGGTGGAATGCCATTTAAGTCAAAACGAATTAATGTTTCTCCGCTTTGATGGATCGGCAGGAGTGGACGGATGCTGCCTTGCAAGGATATCAGTTTGAAAGCTTTTGAATTGAGTGGTGTGTTGGACTGAACATTCAACACATCTCCCACAGGATTGGGATATAATTGGAGGGACGAGAACATTGGTTGTTCCGTACCCACTATACATCCTTGACCCAAGGTAGTAAAAAAACTTTGCAAATAGGGAGAAGTTAGATTGCCACAAACAGCGCGGACACGGATTTCATATCGACTGCAACTATCCAAATCATTGATTTGTAACAACCGAAAATTGGTTCGTCCGATCGTCCAATCGGATGAATACAATTTTCTGTAAGCGTATTCATATCGGGACGTTGGATTTGCGCCCAAAAGAATTTGCACTCCGTCTGTTCGCATTTCTGTAAAATCAATGTCCTGTATGGGGGCACATGATTCAGACCCAATGTAAATGCAGTAATCTTCGTATTCACCAAATTCAAGGGATTGAAAGCATGCCAGGGGTGGTGTTGATGAAAACTCGGCAAACTTCAATGCGAGGCGCATGCGGGTATATCCAGTTTTTGAAGTAGAAGGGATTTGTACATTGAATTGAATGGCGCCTTTGAAAGGAAGTCCTGAAAGAGCAAAATTTTCAGCATCGTCAAACGAACCATCCTGGTTCAAGTCAATCCAGGCGCTGGCCACCATACGGCTGGTGTCGGAGAGGTAACCTGCTCTAAGTTCCAAAGGATAGCTACGATTCAATTCCAAATACCATTGATGATTTGTACCGATGAAATTTCCATAACCCTGATTATTGCCACTGATGAATTGGATATTGTTCAAGCTTATAGAATGCAACCATTCCAATTCGGATGAAGGCCTAAAGCGCCTGCAATAGGTCAATTCAGTGCAAGATTCGCATCCCGAACTTGTAAATAAAAACGTCGAAGAAGGGAAGCTGGGTTTTCCACCGCAATATGAAAAAAGCAACATTTCGTACTGTGTGCAGGGCTCCAGGTATTCAAGCTCAAAACTGAATGCATTTTGTTGGATGCGAAAAGTATCCCAAACCACACTGCCTTCTTTTCTAAGCAGCGCTGTGAGTTGGGTTCCTTGAGCTGGATCGTGGTATTGAAACCGAATGCTCGAGCCATCATTTGAAGTGATGAGGATGTTGTCAATAGGATCACAGCAACCACCTGTCTTTAAAAGGCGAATGGGAGAGTAGTCATCATTCCATCGGATGCAAACATTTTTCCATTGCACTTCGTAAGCAGTGCATATTTCCAAGCCTGGTAATTCGAACATTTCACCTTGTAGGAACATCGTGTCTTTCCATTGGACGTTTCCGGATTTCCGGTATCGAAGCATTATGGGGAAACGCAACTCAGACTGTTTGCCTGAAAATACTAACGAACGACCGTTAGGACTTGAAATTTGGAAGGGTAGCGCCATCATGAGCGCATTGAAACTGTTTAAAACGCCTCCGGTTACTGTGATGTCTTTCAAAGAGGCATTTGCTTTAACAGATTGCATGATGAGTTGTTTGGCTTCCACGGCAGCCGCTGAAGGGTTTTTCTTTGCCAATTCATCCAAACCAAGACAGGGAAGGGCATACAACAAACCTATGGCCCCTGTGACTTGAGGCGCAGCAGCGCTGGTGCCTCCAAAATAACGATAAGAATTGTTGATGTAGGTTGAATAGGTGGATTCACCATATGCTCCCAAATCAATGGATATTTTTCCATAACCGGCAGCCGTTTTTTTAATGTCCAGGTCGGTCATGTTGGTGGTGGTCAATAAGTATTCGGATGGACAGGTCGTAGGTAAATCGCCTTCGGAATCGACGTCAATGTTTTGATTGGTGGTGGACGCTACATTCAAAATGCCTTCTTTTCCAAGGCTGTCGTAAATGGCACACCACAAGGGTGAATCTTCAGGTTTTCCCAGGTCAGCTCCCCAGGATGTGTTGGTCGCAACAACGAAAGCGCCATGCTGTCCATTGCTTTGATTGTAAAGCCTTCGCATGAGGAGAGGATAGGCATAAGATTCCAGGGCATTCGCTTCATCACCACCCCCTTGTACGAACATGATGCGTGTGTTCCAGGACATTCCGCTAATGCCCAACCCATTGTTTCCTCTTGCTGCTGCCAATCCGGTGACAGCAGTACCATGTTTGCCAGGATCGAAAAGATCATTTGATTGAAAACTATTCCAACCGCGGTAATCGTCCACGTATCCATTTTGATCGTCATCCTTTCCGTTGCTGGGGATTTCTGCACGATTTACCCACATGTTGGGAGCAATGTCCTCATGACCAATTTCCAATCCTTCGTCGATGATGCAAATCACGATGGTATCACCCGATTCGGTAATGCCTCCTGTGGTCAGATCCCAAGCTTTGTCCGAATCAAAATCTGCGTTGACTGTTCCGCCTGTACTTCCATCGTTATTGTGGAACCACTGGAGCTCGAAAAATGGGTCGTTGGGTTGCTTGCGCAATTGGAGCAATTTGTTTCGTTGAAATCCTAGAATGCTTGGGTCTTGGTTCAATTGCCTACTTACATCAGCGTAAGTCCACCGGTTTGGATCGTACTTCATGAGCCATATGTTCCATGTGGGCCCCAGTCGTCTGATGAGCTCAAGATTTGGACTGGAAACCCGCGAACCAGCTGACTTGGAGATCGATTTTAGCGCGCTTGGATCTTCAAATGCCTTCAGATGCACGATGACCTCGCCTGGCTTGTATGTAAGAGCTTGGGAATGAGCAGTGTGGATGTGAATGAAGGAGATGAGAGCAAGGATCCAGAAAGGAGAGGATTTAAAATGAAGTTTGGTCTGCATGAAATTGGCTTTACCGTAAAGTCCCACAATATCTAAAACGCCTGGAAATCGGAAAAATATATTATGAAAATCTACCATATTTAATATAAATTAAAAATATTCTTTATATATTAGCGCTTTAATTACAATATTGTACGTATTTAACCAAAATTCAAAGTATGAAAAAAATGTTGATTCTTTCAGGGGTGTTGATTCTTTCACAACTGATTGCTCAAAGCTCTTCCCAAAACAGTACTTTGAAAGAAGCGCTCAGGTTGTACGAATCCAAGGATTATGAACCTGCGGTGGCAGCTTTCGAAACTGCCCGGGCTGAAAATCCTCAGGATCAATCTTTTCTACCGCAATTGGCCTTGAGCTATAAACGAACGGGTCGTTTTGAACAAGCAGCATCTCTTTACCGCACTTTGGTTCAGGGATCTTCTACAGAACCTGAAACGTTTTACCAGTTTGCCGAATTGCTGAAAAATGAAGGGATGTACCGGGAGGCAAAAAATTATTATCTGGAGTATGCAAAAACCAATCCGGTCATCGGAAATTATTTTGCAGAATCCTGTGATTATGCCCTGCAACAATTGTTGAAACCTTCCAATTGCAAACTCGACAATTTGGAATCCAATACCCAACAATCGGAATATGCACCATTGCTCATTGATGAATCTTTGCTTTATCTTTCGCAAGATGCAGGGACCCTTACGGTAAAATCACCGAACATGCCTTCGCAAACCAAGGAACAGCAAGCTGTTTACAAGGGCATCCAGGAAATATTGGAAAAAGAAACCGGAACGTTGGGGAATATTAGCATTTCGGATGACAAGGCCTATTTGGCTTTCAGCAGAACTTTAAATCCTTTGGAGCGGACTGGAATGGATATCGATACCAAAATGGAGATTATGTTTGCCAGCATGGATGTTGATGGGAGCTGGAAAAATGTAACTTCCTTCTCTTACAACAGTATGGATCATTCAGTTGGTTTTCCATGCCTCGCCGAGCAAGGCAAAGTATTGTACTATGCCTCCAATCAAAAGGGTGGATACGGTGGCTACGACATATATGTAAGTTTCATGGATGGCAAGAATGAGTGGACTACGCCGGTTAACATGGGTGCACTGATCAATACGGCAGGCAATGAAATTGCGCCTTACTACAAAAATGGAAATCTTTATTTCTCGTCCGACAGGCACCAGGGGTTTGGAGGATTGGATGTTTTCAAAGCGGGAATTTCCAATGAACAAGACAGGAATGTATCCAATCTTGGAACCTGTGTCAATACACCATTTGACGAATTGTTTTTTGTTTTGGATCGCAATGGAAACGCTTACTTTACTTCCAACAGAGAGGGCGGAAAAGGAGCGGAAGACATTTACAAAGCCTTTCAAGTAAAATTGAACAAGGAAGCTGGACAAGAAAATGCAGCTGCCTCGAAACCTGAATTGGGCACAATTGCTTCACAAGAAAGCCAAACGATCGAAAAAGGAGATCAACTGGTCGCGGAGACGATGATCTTAGAACAACCGCAAGTTCAGACGAGTTCAATGCAACAACCAGAGAAGTTGTATTTCATTCAGTTGACCTCCTTGTCAAAGTACAAAACCTCTATGGATGAGTCCTATAAGCGTTATGCTTCCTTTGGAGATGTTTACAAAGTAAACATCGACCAAATGGTAAAGATTCGCATCGGAGCTTTTGCAAATATCAACGAGGCAATTGCCATCATGAAATTGGTGAAGAGTAAAGGTGCCAAAGATGCATTCATCGTTTCCGATGCATTGGACATGACCAAGACCACCTTGATTGCCCCGGCAGTTGCAAAAGGAGATCATCCAAAAGTGGAACAAACTCCAGCCAACATTCCATCAGAACCTACTTCTACGCCTGAGACGGCAGTAGACGAAGAAGGCAAATACAAAATCAGGGTCTCTGAATACAAAGCACCTGATTGGTTTGATGTAAGTAAAATAAGCGATCTAGGCAGGATTGAACATTGGACTAAAAACGGATGGACCATCATCGTCTTGGGGTCGTACGTATCTGAACAATCGGCCAAAGACGTACTTAAAAAGTTGAAAGATCGTGGATTTAAAGAATCCTACTTGGTGGTAGAAGAAAATGGAAAACTCTATCGATTATAAGCCTAAGAAAATGTAAGCCAATATAAAGCCAGACGATCCGTTCTGGCTTTTTTTTTGTCATCAGATGCTATTTCATTTGTGAATTAAGTACCAATAGCTACCGGATGGCTCAAAGGAGTAGCCGCTTCAAACAATCGTTTCCTTGTCCGGTTCGATTGCGAGCGCAAAGAAAAGTAAAACTGTGGTCAAGTTATTTTTGCAAGTGTAAATGGATTCCTGCTGCTTAAGATCATTGGGCAAGGATCAATCCATTCACTTCTGTCAAGCTATCCATCGAATACACTGCTGAAAATTTTACTTTACCCGTTGAATCAAACTTCAGGAATTTACCATTTTTTAAACCGTTTTTATAATATGTTACGGTGGTCAATTGACCGATTTCATTCCAAATGCTATCCGCATCCTGCAGCATTCCATTTTCATAGTTTTGAACCTCTTTAAGCTGACCTTGGGCAAAATAATAAGAACTTCTACCATGCTGGAGGTCATCTTTGAAAGTGCGTATGGATTTGACGTTCCCTCCGAAATAATAATCCGTCATGATACCGTGTTTTTTCTTGTTTACGGTTTCGATGGTTCGCGAAATTTGTCCATCCGGGAAATGAATAATTTCCAATTGAACTTTTTGCTTGCATTGAAATAGACTGAATGTTAAAACTAGCAAAAGGGCAAATAGCTTTTTATTTGTATGTTTCATGATGGTAATTCTCTATACAAAGTTAAATTGTAAACACATTTCAAGATAGGCTTTGGAAAGTTTAACAAATATAGATTGACTTTTAGTAGTTGATATTAGCTTGTGAAAGCTCAAAAAAAGAGACCTCCTCTTCAATAACACTTGAGAGGAGGTCTTATTAGAAAATTATATTGTAATGCTAGCAAATGAGATCTAATATTCCCTAATAAAATTAAATCACATTATTTTTTCCAAGGCAATTTATTGACTTCTCTTCCGATGGTCGTGCCGAAGCGAACGCCTTCGTCGCAGTCCATTCTCCAATGCACGCCCAACAATACGCGGGACCATGCATTTTCCAATGCCATTTCATACAAGCTACCAAAACTTCTTGGTTTACCTTCAAATTCAGTTCTGTTTTCATGACAACGATCGGTCATGCTGTAAGCTTAGCCGAAAACAGATGCCAATGCTTCGGCAGCAGCTGCTCCCATGGTCGAGTGACCGGAAGGATATGCTGGGAATGGCGGCGTAAAGCCGGTATCTCCAGTCAGCGGATTGTTCAAATTGGGTTTGTAATTTGCATCAATCACTTTTTTGATGTACGTATCGGGTCTTTCAATATTGTAATAATATTTTGAGTTCCACGCCCCAACTGCTGCATCGTTCAAGGCCATACCCACTTTTACATAGGCTTCGATGGCTGTTTGGAGATTTGATTTCTCAATTTCAATGATTTGATTGGCAATGGCAACCCAACGAGGTCCAGGACTAAAAGTCAGATTCAACAAATCATCGCTCCAATATTCACCAATCCATTCAACCAGGTAACTGCTTTCTGCATTTTTTGTATACACTTGCATGGCTTGTGAATAATATTCTGACTTAGGGTCTTCGCTGTAAGTCATGTAATAATCTTTTGGAGGAAGGCATAATTTTTGGGTTTCATTGATTGCAAACGTTCTGGCTTTTCCATAAACAGCACCCATTGGCTTATCGGGCCCAGGTGCAGTGGGTTTCCAATTGCCGGGACCTTTGTAATTCGCTTGCCAGCTATAAGTTCCAAACGGATCTTTGTAGTGATCGTGCCCAATTGGATCTGTTGTGGACCAATCCCATACTTCAATACCAACGCGTTGACCCAATTCATAAGAACGCTCGTACAGTTCATCGCCTGCTTCATTGCGGTATTGATCATTCAATGATTGCATCAACCCGGTGACCCTTGGTGCAACCGATGAATGGATGTTTGGAAAGAATCGCGGAATCATGGTAGAATAGACCGCGTGTACCACGGTAGGCCAATGATAAGTGGTATTTGCATCGGCTTTGGTAACACTCAATCCTGCATAACGGCTAGCGACCGACTGGTAATCAGGCATTCCACTGATGCATGCTTCATAGACAGCTAGACCCATGAGTCCTAAAGACCGAGGTGCGGGCCCAGGACGGTACCCAGCAGCATAGCGTTCGATCTCTAAAAACATTTTGTTCCATTCAAGCGAAACTTTTGCATCATAATCGGCTACGGTTTGGGTTTGATCAGGATCGTTGGAATTTGTATTTTTGTCGTCCTTGTCGCAAGCTTGGAAAACAAAAGCAATGAATAAGGCTGAAATAAGCCATTTAGAAAGTGGTAGTGTTTTCATAAATTAAAAATTGTGTTCAAAATATTTGTAATATCGTGTTCAAAAATATGTTCAGTCCCAAGGTGGGCGCTTAAAAAGCAATTAGAACAGGATTAGAAGTTTATTAAAAAGGATGAATGTCCTTTTCGAATGGATGAAATGGTAAGCAATTAAGCAAATCAAGGTAATTTATGAAATTACTGTTAGTAGAAGATGAAGTCAAAGCAGTGGAAGCGCTCCGTAAAGGATTGATGGAAAATCATTTCAAGGTGGACATTGCTTACGATGGAGAATCAGGCCTTGCATTGGCCAACAGCCATAGCTATGACCTGATCATTTCGGATGTAATCGTCCCAAAATTAAATGGATTTGAAATGGTGCGAAAAATTCGGCAAAATGCGAACACTACTCCAATATTATTGTTGACTGCTTTGTTGGGTACAGACAATACGGTTGAAGGGTTGGATTGCGGCGCAGACGATTATTTGACGAAGCCTTTTGAGTTCAAAGAACTCATTGCGAGAATCAAAGCGCTTACCAGGCGTTCTCAAGTTGCCAAGAAAACACCTACTAATCTGCGATTTGCTGATGTAGCCATGGACATGGACACCAAATCGGTGACGCGGGGAGGCCAAAAGGTAGAACTCACCCCCAAGGAATTTGCTTTGCTGAATTATTTCATCGTCAACCAGGGGCGCGTAGTTTCCAAAGTTGAAATTGCCGAGAAAGTTTGGGATATTGATTTTGACATCAGTACCAATGTGGTGGAAGTTTACATCAATTACCTTCGTAATAAAATTGACAAACCATTTTCACAAAAACTCATTCATACAATGTTTGGGGTAGGGTATATTCTAAAGGAAGAAACACAATCATGATCAGATCGTAATTGAATCAATGCAGATACGCAGCCGTCTTACTTTGCAATTTATCTTAATCGTTGCCGTCATCATGGTGATGGCGCTGGTCTTTATTTATTATGAATTTAGCTTAAAAGTAAATAATGAATTTTACGGGAACCTGAAATCAAAAGCCATTATGACGGCTGACATGGTCATTAGTTCAGGTGCTTTCCATTACAAGGAAAATCAAATGACAGAGGAGTACGAAAACATACCTTCCTACACTGAGAATATTTCGGTTTATAACCAACAAAACAAAAGGTTGTATAGTTTTAATCCGTTGCCTGATGATATTCCGGAGCGAATTTTAGAGCAGATTCGGTCCAATGAAGGTTATCGATTTGATCACAAACATTACAAAGCTTTGGGCATTGTTTACAAAGATCGGAATGAAACTCAGTATACCATTGTTGCAGAAGCCGTGTTTACTTCCGAGGCTTTAGCATTTCTAAAGCGGATACTTTGGATCGTGTTTTTTCTCTTGACGGGTCTAGTAGCAATCGGTGGTTGGATTTTTTCGGGTCAGGCACTGGCTCCAATCAACCAAATCATGAACCAAGTGGATTCAATATTACCTGCCAACATGAGTCAAAGGCTGAAACTACAGCGGCATAAATACAAAGACGAGCTCGATCGTTTGGTCGAAACCTTCAATAAATTGTTATCCAGAATCGAACGTGCTTTCCTCAATCAAAAAATGTTTGTTTCTTACTTGTCTCATGAACTGAAAAACCCGATCAGCGTCATAGCCAACCAATTGGAAGTGACCCTGCAAAAAGAAAGAGAAAAGGATGAGTATGTGCATATCCTTCATTCAGTTTTGGAAGATGCCAAAAACCTCAATGTGGTGACCAATAACTTGATGCAACTTTCCCGCATCACCTTCGAAAACAATGATGTCGAATTCAAAAACTTGCGGATCGATGAACTGATTTGGAATTCAAAAGAAGATCTTTTAAAAGTGCATGCGGATTATAAGATCAATTTTGAAATCAAAAACCTGCCGGAGGACGAAAATGAGCTGTTCTTTCGGGGCAATGAATCGTTGATCAAATCTGCACTCATCAACATCATGGAGAATGGTTGCAAATACAGTCCTGATAAAACCGTAGACGTCCGGTTGAGCATGAGTGATCAAAAGCTGATCCGATTGGATATTGAAAATACGGGAACCGGACTCTCAGATACCGAAGCGGAACTCATTTTTAAACCGTATTACCGAAAGCCCACCGATAAAGCGGTGCAAGGTCATGGCGTGGGCTTATCTTTGGTGAGTCAGATCATGGCCATTCATAACATCGACATTTCCGTTGATACTACAGTCCCCGGGCGTACTCATTTTGTACTCCTGATCAGGGAAAAGAATCTTCAACAGCCTGCCAATGGCAAAACCTAACGTTGATCATAATTGTTGTTCGACTTACATGAAACACAATGGGAAATGGCGAGATTACCAATGGATGCAGCTTCGGCTGTAACTTCATGGACTATTTGCCCAAAAGAGAGGTTGGCTTGGTTTTTATTTTGGATCAAAAATTGACAGAAAATTGTTTATATTCGCAAGGATGATCAAGTTAATGAATCAACGAAGAAACATATTCATCATTGCACTCCTGAGTTTTAGCGTGCTTACGGGGGTAATCTGGCATTTTTCAAGCAAGTTGGGGATAAATGAATTGAGTTGGGAAGAGCGTGAAGCCAATCAAGTCATTATCGATTGGTTCAATTTATTCCTCGTGGCCGACCGATATGCTGAAGGATACCGTGGTCCCATTTCGGCGCGGACAGCTGCATACATCTCCATGGCAGCCTATGAAACCGGCATGCCCTATTTTACACAACAATACATCAGCCTACAAGAAGTTCTTAAACTCAATTTGCCCGCCTATGATACATCGACCAAATTCAATCTTCCGGCAGCCTTGAATGCCAGTTTTAAAACGTCTTTTGGTAAATACTTTATTACAGCTCCCATGAAGGTGCATGAGCAAATGGAGCAATTGTTTTCAACAACACGAAATAGGCTGATTCCAAAATCATCCCTGGAGGAAGTCAAGCATTCGGAACTTTTCGGAGAAGAAATTGCATTGGCCATCTATCAGTATTCATCATCAGATACAGCGGGACATATGGCCTATATCAATATTTATGATTTGAATTATAAATTGCCGCAAGGTCTAGGAAAGTATACTGAAAGTAAAAAGCACCCGCTTCCCGCTTTGTTGCCCCACTGGGGTGATGTAAGAGCCTTTGTGGTAGATCCTTCTAAAGTGATGGCTAAACCCATTGGAAATTACGCCTATGATCCATCTTCTGTTTTTTATACAGAAGCACTTGAAATACTTACCGTGAGCTCGCCATTGTCAGCCGAAAACAAGTGGATTGCCGAATTTTGGAGTGACGACCATCCAGGCTTGACATTTACACCATCTACGAGGTGGATCTCCATTGCCAATCAAGTGGTGGGCAAACAAACATTGGAAACTGGTCTATTGCTTGAAATGTATTTGAAACTAAATATGGGATTGGCTGATGCAGGTATTGCATGTTGGAAATCCAAATACCACTATTGCCTCGAACGGCCCGAAGCATATATTTGGAATACCTTGAATCCTAACTGGGAACCCTTGTCCCCCGCACCAAACTTTCCATCTTACCCCAGTGGGCATTCCATCTTTGGAGCCGTTTCGGCAGAAGTGTTGACTCATTTTTTCGGAGATCATTTCGAAATGACGGACATTTCGCACAAGGGTCGCGACGAATTCAATGGCAAACCCAGATCATTCAAATCATTTTATTCAATGGCATTTGAGAATGCCTATTCACGAATCTCCTTGGGAGTCCATTTCCGAACGGATTGTGAAGAAGGATTGTCCATGGGATTCAAAATCGGAAAGGAGATTTGTAAACTCAATCTCAAAACCAAAGATTACTCTTTCCGTTAATACGGATTGTACTGCCTACGGGACCCAGTGTTGACCAAGATCATATAGACCAATGATTTTAATCGGGTATTGTGTTAAAATATCTACGGAGATTGGCACTTTAATTATTTTTGTTAGGTGAAATGGCTTATCTGGATCATGGTTATTTTGACATTGGGCGTTGGATTCAAGGATATGCTCAATGTTTCCATGTATTTGATGCAAAGAGATAGCCTCGCAAAAACAGTTTGCGTCAATCAAAAGACCAAAAAGTGTAAGGGGAAATGCTTTCTATCCAAAAAACTCAAAGAGAGCCACGAGGATCGTAGTAAAAACAACCCTTTACCTCCAAACAATGATATAAAAGATTATTTCCTTCCGGTCATTAGAATACCGTTTTGGGTGCTCAGCCCATGCGAACCAGAAGTGAATTTTTTCTACCAACAAGTTGCATTTTTTAAGTATCTTAAAGTGCTTAAGGAGCCACCAGACCATTGCATACTGGCTTAGTTTGGATTTTTTCAAGAACCACTTTCTGAAGTCGGAACGAAATTTTTTGGACGGCGAAAATTCAAAGGCAATGAATGGGAATAAGTCGATTTCATAATTGCTTTTGATCCATTCAAACATTGTCTTTTGTAGAATTGAATGGTGAAGTGAATAAGATATCTTTTTTCAACTTTCTACGGATTTTGGTACAATGGTAGAATGCGTGAAAGAGAATTCGGTCACACGTTTGAAAAGTACTGAAAACCATTCGCTAAAACGATCAAAAAATTTCATTCCGAAAATAGAAATGAACGGATGCTTAAGTCCAAGAAGAAGCCATCTTAACCTTCAGGGCCATAGCCCTCAGCAATTTCAAATTTAGTAAATACACGGGGCAATCCGCAAAGGATTGCATAGTGTTTTCAAAGTAAACATTTATGGTACGCTATTTCATCATTTTTATTCTGGTAGTTGGCTACGTGGTTGTTGCGCCTGCATGCGATATTTGTGCTTGTAACATGGGCGGCCAATTGCAAGGCTTGCAGCAACTCATTCACCGAAGCAGCATTGCAATGTCTTTTTCACGAGCGCACTATTCATCCAATCACGAAGCAGGAGTTCAAGATGCGTTCCACACCATGAATTTGAATGGAACGTACTTTCTGAATCAGTCCTGGAAACTTGGGGTACAACTTCCCTACGTAATCAACCAGCGCAGCAAACCAGATGAGACGATTGACATAAGCGGTTTTGGGGATGTGCAAATCAACGGACATTTGGTCAAAACCTCAGAAATGGGTATTGCACAAGATTGGAAACTCATAACAGATCTAGGCATGGGCATCAAATTGCCAACCGGTCATTTTGACGCGCCGGTTTCCGGAAAAAATTTACCCGATAATCTGGAAGTGGGCAATGGACATTATGCGCTGGCTTTGACCCCGGGTTTCGGACTTCAAAGAGGCAACTGGGGTTCCTGGATTGCGGGCAATTATTTGTACAACTTTGAAAAAAAGAGCAGCTATCAATTTGGAAACCAGTGGGGAATGCAAGGCCTGGTGTATTTCGACAACCAAACGGAAAATGACTGGCGTTGGATTCCTGCCGTTGGGCTCAACTGGGAGTATGCGGAGAATAACCGGAATGTGTCAGGCTTTGATGTAGCAGATACCGGTGGATGGGGACTGTTGTTGCCCTTGATGATGAATGTGCGATGGAAGGATTGCATGTTCCAATGCAGCTATTCCATTCCTTTGAACCAAGCCTATGCAGGGGGAGGAAGTCATCTCAACAACAAATGGAATTTACAGTTATCATTATTTCTTTAATCATTAAAATGAATTATCATGAATATTAAAAACCTGTTTCAATTTTTGTTCTTAGGATCGCTGGCATTATTATGGAGCTGTAGCGATGACGATCATGAAGATGCATACGAATACCACGCCCATATTCATTCACCAGCTGATGGTGCAGAATTCGTTATCAATGATACTTTAGACCTGGACGTCACGTTTGAAAGTCACACAGCAAATACAGTTCACCATATCAACGTCACAATTACCGATTTGAGCAACAACGCAGTGCTGTACAATGCTCCTGCCAGTGCTCATGTACACGAAACCGATGGCGAATATGATTTTGCAGATTATATTGGATTGAATACTGCCAACGGTTATAAAGCTGGAGGCAACTATAAAATTACGGCCAAGGTATGGGGTGAGATCGATGGCGAATCGGAAGTTTCAGAATCAGTCCAATTCAAAATCAAAAATTAAAGCAATCATCAAATGGTGTGAGGATTTTTTGACATGTCTCGATGAAATCAAAGAGCGATTGAAGGAGAATAGGATTTAGATCTTCAGAGGGATATATGTTACACTTTGATTAGAGAAAACTCCTTACTGGGAGGTCCCACCCATTTTGATTTAAACGAAATAAGGTGAACCTTTTCAAATTGTTTTGGAACAACAAATCATTTATATCCGGGGGCACAATGCGTTGTGGTGGAATTCTTAAAATGAATTGGAAAAGTTCCTGCGAGCCAAAGGTTCACCAAAGATGAATTGATCATAGTAGTTTGAATTCCCACAGGGAAAATTAGGCTGTAACGCAACAAGGTTACGGCCTATTTTTTTGCATCAAAAAATATGGAATGTATTATGGGGGTTCTTAGGCTTCGGCCATTTCGACCCGTTTTTGAGCCTTCTTCCTTTCGTTTTCGTCCAGGATGATTTTGCGGAGGCGAATTGATTTGGGAGTAACCTCTACGTATTCGTCCTCTTGGATGTATTCCAAAGCTTCTTCCAAACTGAATTGTATTTTTGGAATGATTTGGATAGTGCCATCCGAACCGGAGGCCCGCATGTTGGTCAGTTTTTTACCTTCAATGACATTTACCACCATGTCTCCTGGACGTATTTGTTCGCCAAGGATTTGGCCGATGTAAACATTTTCTCCTGGATCAATGAAAAACTTCCCACGGTCTTGCAAATAGCCAATGGAATAAGCGGTGGCCATGCCTGCCAATTTCGAGACCAGCACTCCATTGGAACGCGAAGGGATGGTACCTTTCCATGGTTGGAATTCCAAGAAACGGTGGGCAACAATGGCTTCCCCGGCGGAAGCAGTCAACAATAAATTGCGAAGGCCGATCAAACCGCGCGATGGAATTTCAAATTCAATATGCACAAGGTCTCCACGGGTTTCCATCACCATCAAGTCTCCTTTTCGCATACTGACTTGTTCAATGATTTTTCCTGAAAATGCTTCTGGAACATCAACGGTCATGATTTCAACCGGTTCACATTTTTGGTTGTTGATTTCCTTGATGATGACGCGAGGTTGACCTACTTGTAGCTCATATCCTTCTCGCCGCATGGTTTCGATCAACACCGACAAATGCAAAATTCCCCGCCCATAGACCAGGATTGCATCTGGCGATTCAGTATCTTCGAGGCGCAGCGCTAGATTTTTTTCCAATTCTTTTTCTAAGCGCTCCCGGATATGCCGGGAGGTTACGTATTTTCCTTCTTTACCGAAGAAAGGGGAATTGTTGATTGTGAACAGCATGGAAATAGTGGGTTCATCCACTTTAATGGGCTCAAGGCCTTCAGGTTGCTCGAAATCGGCAATGGTATCCCCGATATCAAAATTTTCAAGTCCAAAAACTGCACAAATATCACCTGGGGGCACCTGCTCAACCTTAGATTTTCCAAGTCCTTCGAACGTGTAGAGCTCTTTTACACGAGATTTGACCATGCTTCCGTCCCTTTTTACAAGAGTGACCGGTTGATTGATCCGGATGCCCTGCCGCAGTACGCGTCCAATGGCGATGCGACCGATGTAAGAAGAATAATCCAAGCTGCTGATCATCATTTGCAAATTGCCCTCCGGGATATGGGGTGCCGGTACATGGGTGATGATTGCATCCAATAAATATGTAATATCCTGGGTAGGCTCGTTGTAATGCTGGCTCATCCAGCCTTGTTTGGAAGAACCGTAAACGGTTGGAAAATTCAATTGCTCTTCGCTTGCTTCCAAATTGAAAAACAATTCGAAAACGGCGTCATGGACCTCTTCTGGCCTGCAATTTGGTTTGTCGACCTTATTGATCACGACGATGGCTTTCTTCCCCATGCTCAGCGCTTTGTGCAATACGAAGCGGGTCTGAGGCATTGGCCCTTCAAATGCATCCACCAACAAGAGTACACCATCTGCCATGTTGAGTACACGCTCTACCTCACCTCCAAAGTCGGCGTGGCCAGGCGTATCTATGATATTGATTTTAAATCCTTTGTAGTTTACAGATACATTTTTAGCCAGAATGGTGATGCCCCTTTCGCGTTCCAGCTCGTTGTTATCAAGGATCAACTCACCAGTTTGTTGGTGGTCTCTGAATTGTTTTGTCTGGTGTAAAATTTTATCCACCAAGGTGGTTTTACCATGATCTACGTGGGCAATGATGGCGATGTTGCGAATGTCGTTCATAAGAATAGTGTGAAACGGCCGCAAAAATAGGCTTTTCCCGCCAATCAATCACCCCCGCAGGAGGGGATAACATATTATTTACAATTAATAATTAATATATTATACATATAAATTATTATAATATAATTGGAGAGCCTACAAAACGACCCTGAGAAAAGAAATTGCGTTATTCTTCAATGTGTTAATGCATTGACTAATAATATTATATATATGATTATAATAAAAATATTTATATTTTTTAAAAAAATTTGCGAGGTGATGCAGCAAAACACCATCACAAGGTATCTATGTTACTGTAAGCCGGTTTATATAAGGGAATTGTTTGACATAAAAATTTAGACCCTAGCTATCATTTACTTCAACTAGGTAGTGATAGGTAAGGTTAGCTTCACGAACCCGGGTTTTGAAGCATTTAGTGAAATGCTCGTTTTTTGAATTAATTATACATTACCTACTACTGTCTTAAGAAACTATCCGCTTGAAAGTCCAAGGGATAGTTTTTTTTTATTTTCATTCCGTCTTAGCTCCAAATCCCGTTGTGCAGCCTTTATTGTACCTTTGCGGGCCTCATCGTCACATATGGATCGTAATCAAATCATCGGGATACTCCTCATCATCGCAGTGCTGTTTTTGTGGAACCAGTTTTTTTTCCAGCCGGAAATGGAAGAACAGCGCCGTAAAATTCACCTGCAGGATTCTTTGAAAAACCTTCAGCCGAGCTCTGAAATAGACTCCGTCGCCTACCCAGTTATAGACTCTTCCAATTTGTTGTCAAGTGATACGGTGCCGGTTGCATCCATTCCTCAACGAGTCGAAGAAAAAGAATACGTATTGGAAAATGAGCGAATTAGAATTCGGTTGAGCAACAAAGGGGGAGTCATACGGGAAGCAGTGATCAAGGACTACCGGAAGTCCTACGGCCAAAAAGATGAACAACAAGACATGGTCCCCGTTCGGCTAATGGAGGATCCAAAAAACGTTTTTGAATACCGCTTTCAAAGTCAAGGCAAAGAATACCGTACCGGAAACATGATGTTTGAAGCGGAACAATCCGGTGATCTTTTGGTACGCTTCACGGTTACTTTAGACAATGGCGCAAAATTTTCACAGCAATATTCTTTACTCCCAGGAGAATATACCCTTCAGCACACCATCACTGCGAATGGAATTGAGCATTCCCAACCTGTGCAATTGCATTGGGAAAACTACCTCGATAAAATTGAAAAGAATTGGGAGTACGAGCGCTATAACAGCACCGTATATTTCAAAGAAAAAGAACAAGATCCCGATTACTGTTCCTGCCGTGGGGATGATAAAATAGAGAGTCAGGAAAAACGCGTTCAATGGATCTCTCATTCGAACCAATTTTTCAATAGTTCGTTGATGGCTGCCAACGGATTTTCAAAAGGAACTTATGAAACCATTCTATTGAATGAAACAGACGACAACCTTAAAAAGCTCGTCAGCAGTCTGGAAATTGATGGACAAGAACTGGCTGGAAAGTCATTCGAGATGAAATGGTATATAGGCCCCAACGAATACAACCGACTGAAGACTTTTGAAGTGGATCTTCAATACATCATCCCTTATGGCTGGAGTATTTTTGGAACGGTCAACCGTTACATCATTCGGCCTTTGTTCAATCTTTTGGAAGATCTGGTGGGGGCCAAAGGCGTCATCATTTTATTGATGACATTGATTGTGAAATTGCTCGTTTTTCCATTGGGTTACAAGATGCTGCATTCACAAGCCAAAATGACGGCTTTGAAACCAGAAATCGATAAACTGAAATCTAAGTTTAAAGATGATTTGCAAAAACAGCAAATGGAAACCATGAAAATGTACAATGAATTTGGTGTAAATCCATTGGGTGGTTGTTTCCCATTGTTGTTGCAAATGCCTATCTGGATAGCCTTGTACCGTTTTTTTCCGGCAACCATCGATTTTAGACAGGAATCATTTCTTTGGGCACCTGACCTCACTGCATACGATGAGTTTTTAAAACTTCCTTTTTCTCTGCCGTTATTCGGTGAAAGCCTCTCTTTGTTTGCTTTTCTGTGGATGGTTTCTACCTTGGTGTTTAGTTACTATTCCTCCAAAACGATGGACTTTTCTGCAAATCCGGCGATGAAATACATGCAATATTTGATGCCGGTCATTTTCTGGTTCATGTTCAATAAGACTGCCAGTGGTCTGACCTGTTATATGTTTTTCAGTAATATTTTAAACATTGCTCAAACCTTGCTGGGGAGGTACTATTTATTTGATCAGGAGAAAATTCGAGCGGAATTGGAACTCAATAAATCAAAACCCAAAAAGCAAGGTGGATTTCGGGATCGCCTCGAACAAATGATGAAGGAACAGCAGCGAGTCGCTCAGGAAAAAGCCAAACAAAATAAAAAGTGATGAAGCGAACAAGTGTTAGTATGTTGATAGGATTGACCTTGCTGGGTATGTCTTGCAGCAGAAAAGCCAACCATGGGACGAACACCCAAAAACCGGATGACGGTCCTGAATTGCCTGTATTTAAAACCACCCTGGTTGCTCAAGACACTTTACTGGACCAAACCGATACCTTGCTTTATTATCAACGATCTGCTTGTTTTGGATTTTGTCCAACTTTCCATTACACCGTTTTTGCCAACGGGGTCGTACGGTATGATGGTCTGCAGCACATTGAACCAGTGGGACAATATTTTGCTTTGGCTACAGATGCTTGGTGGGATGAAGTTAAGCAACAAATCAACAAGAGCCATTTTTTCGATTTGAAAGATCTGTATCCAGTCGAACCAGAATTGTACATTCCAGATTTGCCCAATACCGTTTTGATCGTGAAGGAATTTGGATTGCGAAAAAAGGTGATCGATAACCACCATGCTCCAAAAGCCTTGAAAGATTTCGAAATATTTTTAGAGGACCATTTTCGAAAATTGAATTTTGTAAATCATTGGGATTAGAGCCCTCTTAAATGCAAAGCTAAAATTTGTCCAAGCCTAACAAGATCGTCGGAGTGGTCGGTGCCGGAAGCTTTGGTACTACGGTCGCGAGCCTGTTGGCCCACAATGTGGACGTTTTGTTGTATTCCAGACAACAAGATGTCGTTCAACGCATCAATCAGGATCATCAACACCTTGGATACCGCATTGATTCCAGAATTCGGGCCACCACTTCCCTGGAAGAAATTTGTTCTGAAGCGCGTCTGATATTTCCTGTGGTCCCTTCTGAGAATTTTCGTTCGACCTGTCGGGCTATGTCGCCATTCTTGAGTCCCGCTCACCTGTTGATTCATTGCACAAAGGGGCTTGACATCGAAGGCATCCGGCTGTCTGAATTGGCTCAAGTAAACATATCCCGCAAAAATGTACACACCATGAGTGAGGTGATTCGTCAGGAAACTTCTGTGCTGCGTGTAGGCTGTTTGGCAGGACCGAATCTCTACAAAGAAATCATGGCGCAGCAACCTGCAGCTTCGGTCATTGCCAGTGAGTATGACGAAGTGATCAGGGCTGGTTCGGAAGTCTTAGCCAGCCGCTATTTTTTTGTTTTTGGATCATATGATCTTTTAGGCGCAGAGATGGCGGGTGCATTGAAAAATATCATCGCCCTGGGATCGGGTATGTTAGCTGGTAAAGGGATGGGGAAAAACCTCGAAGCTATGCTGATAACACGTGGTTTGAGGGAAATGATCGAACTGGGTCGATGCATCGGTTCATCCTCCAGGTCGTTTTTAGGTACTGCAGGAATAGGGGATCTGATCGCCACCGCTACCAGTCCAAGCAGCAGAAATTACAGCTTTGGTTTTCGCATAGGAAAAGGGGAGCAAATGAAAGATATTCTGACCAGCATGGATGAAGTGGTTGAAGGAGTCCGCACGGTGCGCATTGCCAATCAACTGGCCAAACACTACCACTTGAGGGTCCCCATTATCAACATGATATACAGTGTGGTGTTTGACGATTTGCCCATTGAGAAAGCAATTCAATTTCTGATGCGCTATCCTTACCTGCCGGATGTGGATTTTATTTGAGCCTTGGTCGATTAATTTGACCTTTTCGCCGCTCGGGTTGGCATTTCCTCTATACCTCCATTACTTTTGTACCTTTACGTGCTATTTTTACATGCATAAAATATTGAAAAATGACCACAGTTAATCCAGGACCCGGATTGGATCAAAGAAAATCATTTTGGAGCAAACCCGAAGGAGTCACCGGTACGGTGGTGTTGGCAGGCCTGTTGTTGGGTGGGGGATATTTGTTGTACAAAAATTTGCCTTGGATCTTGAGTCTGACCTCTAACTTAATCTATCTCAGTGGAATGCTTTTGGTGCTCGGGGCCATTCTATACATGGTCCTGGATCCGAAAATGCGGACATTGATCGGATACATGTATAAAAGCATCATGCGCTGGGTCACAGGAGTTTTTGTAACCATCGATCCAATCGGCATTTTGAAAAATTACATCGATGAGTTGGAAAAGAATTTGTCGAAAATGAGTGAACAAATTGGTGTACTCAAAGGACAGATTCGTAAGCTACAGACCAATGTCAGTGAAAATAGCCGGGAAATCGAATCACAGCTGCGCATGGCGCAAGTGGCGCGCAACCAAAACCAGGAAGCTCAAATGGTGCTCGCAACCCGCAAAGCAGCCAGGCTTCAGGATACAAACGAAAAATATCAACACTTGCTTTCCAAAATGGACATTCTAAGTAAAGTGCTGACCAAAATGTATCAAAATTCTGAAATTCTACTGGAAGATACCCGTGATCAGGTCAAGTTGAAGGAACAGGAACGCAAAGCCATTCGTGCATCCCACAGCGCCATGAAATCAGCTATGAACGTCATCAGTGGCAATGCTGACCAACGGATATTGTTTGATCAAGCACTCGAGCACATTGCTGAAGATGTGGCTTACAAAGTGGGGGAAATGGAACGATTCATGGAATTGTCGGAAAACTTTATGAGCTCTGTAGACCTGCAAAATGGTGTATTCGAAGAGGAAGGTTTGAAAATGTTACAGCAATATGAGGAAAAAAGTAAACTCTTGCTGATGGGTGGAAAAACGGATGCATTGCTTGAATCAAAAAAACCAGAACGCCAGGCTATAGAGCGGGAAGATAATGATAGCAATCATTACGATGGATTGTTCAAAAGCTAACATTTGATTGAAAAGAAAGATTTTATAAGTTAAGTCATGTTTGTACTATTTGGAATAGCATTGTGCCTGGTTGGAATTTATTTGGGACTCAAAGGAATGGGTTGGTTGGGAAATCCCACGACCAATGACCAACGTCCTGTTGAGGCGCAAAAAGTAGACCGTTATATACAATTTGGATTGGCCGCGGTATGTTTGGGTTTGGGTATTTATTTGCTCTTGCCTGCCAAGGATTTGGCTACTCAGAAATCTTCAAATTCAAATGCACAAATACCGCAAAAGCCAAATTATGAAAATCTGGCCAATTGGAATGATGAATCGCGAAAAGCTTTGATGCAACAATGCATGGAAAATGGCAAACGCACTTCTGAGAAATATCCTGAAATCGTCAAACAATATTGCGAATGTGCCACCGAAAAAATCACCTTAGCATTTACCCCGCAATCATATCAGGAAATGCTTTCGAAGCCAGTGGAAGAACAACGACAAGCCATTAGTCCGGTGGTAGAATCATGTGTATTGATCATGAATAAATTAATGCAACTGACCGATGAAGCGCAGCCACAGCGTTCTAAATGATGCTGTGGGGTTTCCTTTTCTTTCGTGCAAAATTTTGCTGTGATTCTTTTTTACGTACTTGTTAAACCACGCGTGCTATAAGTGTGCCTTCAAGCTTGTCTTGTTTATTGACGCTGTTTCGAAATTACTGGTTCGCCTACTGCTGAAAATATTGTTCAACTGGATGGAATGGAGGGGTGGAAGCTTATACAAAGCAAGGCATCTGTTCTAAAATTTTCAATGCATGCGATCCCCTCTGGGTTCGAATGACGACATTACTTCCGCCTCGTAAGTCAGATACTGTTGCCAACGTTGTTTTACATAAGCTTTGTCGTTGTACAATTCAGCCAATTGCAAAAACATTTTATAATGGCCAGCTTCCGAAACCATGAAATGATGGTAAAATTCTTGTAGACCCTCATCCACTAAATGTAAGGAAAGCAAACGAAATCTTTCACAGCTGCGTGCTTCAATCAACGCACAAGTCAACAACTGTTCGGTCAATCGTTGGTCTCGGGTACCGCCTTTCATTTGAAATGCCAGAAGTGCATGTACGTATTCGTCTTTGCGTTGAAATCCAAGTTTTAAGTTTCGCTTGTTCATTTCCTGAAGCACAAGACGAAAATGCCCCCATTCTTCAGTTATCACCGGCGAAACCTGTTGAACCAATTCTGTTTTATCTGGATATTGCTGGATCAAAGAAATGCACGAGCTGGCTGCTTTTTGCTCGCAATAAGCGTGATCGCACAAAATATCTTCAAGGCTCATGGCTGCAAGATCCGTCCAGCGGGGATCGGTAGGCAAATGCAATCCTAATTTGGTCAATTCTTTGCCCTGAGACATGCTAAAAGATTTTTAATCAAATCCATTTGGAACAACTCATATTGCGTTGCACCGCGCGTCCAAACTAGGCTTATAAATTCTGTGTCGTACTTACTCAATTGCGACAAGTCCTCCTGGTCCAGTTGATACTGGACTTGATAAACGGTTTGATTTTCTGCGGGAATACGTTTGATGTCGGTTTGTGCGAAAGCCTGAAGGTAAATGTAATGTCCGTTCATGAAATCGATGCGTGCAGGAGCATTTGGATCGAGGTAACCTAACACCCGTTCGGATTTTAAACTGTTCACTTTAATTTTCAATTCCAGATAATATGCCTTGGTCGATCTCAATAAGCGAACCGTACATTCCAGAAATTCCTGATTTTTGTAATGCGCAAACAAGGTCGAATCAGTATGCCAGAACCAAGCGGTTTCGGGTGTAGCAATGACCTGGCTTTCTGGAATTTCATATCGTTCGCAAGGCATTCCAAGCCTTAAACTTGCGACTTCATCGGTTGTTGCCACATAGGATTCGTTGGAGATTGGAATCTGATCTTGGTAATCCGGTAACTTGCCTTTGTCAATTTGAAGTAAATGCCGCTTCATTTCTTTTATTTTGGCAAGAATCACATTTTCCGTGTGATATTTTAAGGCTCTTACGGTTCCCAACATCTCATTCAAGACGTTTCGTATACGGTATTTTGATTGCAAAGCAAGTTCGATGTCTTTTGGGGTACTATTGCTAGGATTTTGGGTGACATCGGGCAGAAGATTCGGGATTTGATATTTTTTCAAGCTGTCTATTTGGAGTTGCAAAGTACCCAAACGCGTCAATAAACGGTATTCCATAGCGATTAAACTGTCCATTGGTCCTCCATCCTGCTGGGATTGGACGACGGTATTTTGGACAGGGATTGTTCCGCTGAAAAGGGTCAGGAACAAATTCAAAAAGCAATAACAGATCACCGCAAACTACGCCACTTGATGAGCTGACAAAACTAAAGCATTTGCAGCGGTTTTGCTTAATTTTGGCGCTTATTTAATCAATCTAAGCGTATGAATAAGCAATTCGTGGGGATGTCTTTGGCAACTCTAATGCTATTTCTGTCATGCCAATCTGTAAAAAACAACAATGTACACATGCAATGGGATGCTTCGATAACTGCTTATCCTGTGACCAAAATGGATACGGTTTCAGAGGACTATTTTGGACAGCAGGTGGCCGATCCATACCGATGGCTGGAAGACGATCGTTCCCCCGAAACTGAAGCCTGGGTCCGGGAGCAGAACCAACTCACCTTCGGTTATCTGGATAAAATTCCTTTCCGCAAGGAGCTTCGGACGCGATTGGGAGAATTAAACGATTATGAAAAATGCAGTGCTCCGCTAAAAAAAGCAGGTCATTATTATTTTTTCAAAAACAATGGTCAGCAAAATCAAGATGTGCTGTACCGTACCGATCGTTTGGATAAATCTCCAGAGATTTTGATTGATCCAAATACATTTTCGAAAGATGGGACCACCTCGCTCAGTGCTTATTCGTTCTCAAAAGACGGGCGATACATGGCTTTCCAAATTTCCGAAGGAGGATCGGACTGGAATCATATCATGGTGATGGATCTGCAACAAAAATCCTATTTGAAAGATACCATCCGTTGGGTCAAATTCAGCAATGCCGTGTGGAGAGGTCAGGGATTTTACTACAGTAGGTATCCCGAACCAGGCACGCAAAGTAAACTTTCTGGGCAAAATGAACACCATTCGGTTTACTATCACCAATTGGGAACCGCTCAGTCAGAAGACCAACTGATATACGTCGACCAAGAAAAACCCAAACGAAATGCATCGGTTGATTTGACAGAAGACGAACGATTCCTAATTTTGTACACCACGGAATCGACATCCGGAAATGGACTGGCCATCATGGATCTTCAGCGACCTAAGGCAGGTTTTAAATGGTTGGTCACGGGGTTTGAACATGATTATACGGTGGTTGGAAATGACGGAGAAAATTTTTTCATTCATACGAATGCTGTCAATCCCAACTGGTCGCTGCATCAATGCAACTTCAATGAGTCAGACCAGAGCAAATGGAAAAAACTCATTGATTCCGGAAAGGACCGTATGGAATTGGTTCGGTATTGCCACAACAGGTTCCTGGTGGTTTCAATTCATCAGGCCTATCATATAATGAATGTCCATGATGCTTCAGGACAACTTCTCCGTCAGATTGACTTGCCGGAAGCGGGTACCATCAGCAGTTTAAATGCAGAGCCACAAGACCAAGAAGCTTTTTACAGTTTTACATCATTTATCAGGCCTTCTACGATTTACCGGTTGGATGTGGAAAATTTCCAGATCCAAAGTTTTTTTGTACCCAACATCAAGAACTACAATGCTGCAGATTATCAAACGGAACAAGTTTGGTACAAGAGCAAAGACGGAACGGATATTCCGATGTTTATAACCCGGAAGAAGTCAGCCGACAACAGTCACGGACAAAACAGAATTCAGCCCACTTTGCTGTATGGATATGGCGGGTTTGATATTTCGGTAATGCCCAGTTTTGCAGTATCGCGTTTATTGTTGATGGAAAAAGGGGGCATTTTTGCGGTTGCCAACATTCGCGGGGGTGGTGAGTTTGGCAAAGAATGGCATAAAGCCGGCACATTGGAACGCAAACAAAATGTATTTGATGACTTCATGGCGGCTGCCGACTATCTGGTTGAAAAAAATTATACAGATCGGGATCATTTGGCCATTGAGGGAAGATCCAATGGAGGTTTATTGGTGGGTGCATGTATGAGCCAACGCCCCGATCTTTGTAAAGTCGCATTTCCTGGAGTAGGCGTATTGGATATGCTTCGTTACCACAAGTTCACCATCGGATGGGCCTGGGCAACAGATTATGGAACCAGTGAAAGCAAAGAAGGATTCGATTATTTAATCAAGTATTCACCTTTGCACAATGTTAAATTAGCACATTATCCTGCAACGCTCATCACCACTGCAGATCATGACGATCGCGTAGTACCGGCGCACTCTTTCAAGTTTGCCGCGAGTTTACAAAATGCCCAACAAGGAAAGAATCCAACCCTGATCCGAATTGATGTCAGTGCTGGTCATGGAGCTGGAAAGCCGACCTCTAAAAGGCTTGACGAAGGGGCCGATCTCCTCAGTTTTATGTTTTTCAACATGCAATTTGACCCAAATGCAAAATAACAAGCCCAATATGACGTTACTTTGCAGCTTTAATACTTAAAACCATTAACTATGAATACGAGCCAATACCTGGATGCAAATAAACAGCGCTTTTTGGATGAATTGCTTGAATTGCTTCGGATTCCTTCTGTCAGTGCCGATTCCAACCACAATGCAGACACCGTGCGTTGTGCAGAAGCGGTAAAGCAATCTTTATTGGATGCTGGATGCACCCACGCTGAAGTTTGTAAAACCAAAGGCCATCCAGTGGTTTATGGCGAACGCATCGTCGATGCCAAATTGCCCACAGTTTTGGTTTATGGCCATTACGACGTACAACCCCCAGACCCATTGGATTTGTGGACCAGTGGTCCATTTGACCCGGTGGTGAAAGATGGAAAAATTTATGCGCGAGGGTCTTGCGATGATAAAGGTCAAATGTTCATGCATGTGAAAGCACTGGAATGCATGGTCAAAACGAATTCTCAAGCATGCAATATTAAATTCATGATTGAAGGAGAAGAAGAAGTCGGATCTTCCAACTTAGGAAAATTTCTCAAGGCCAACAAAGAAAAACTGAGCGCGGACATCGTCCTGGTGAGTGATACCTCCATGATCAGCATGGATCATCCGTCTATTGAAACTGGATTGAGAGGATTGGCTTATTTGGAAGTGGAGGTGACAGGCCCAAACCGCGACTTGCATTCAGGAGTTTACGGTGGTGCAGTACCGAATCCCATCACGCTTTTGGCAAAAATGATTGCATCGCTGCACGACAAAAACAATAAAATCAAAGTAAGAGGTTTCTACAAAGATGTCGTTGAACTTACCCCCGAAGAGCGCAAAGCATTGAATACCGCACCCTTCAACGAAGATGAATACAAAAAGGATTTAGCCATTGATGCACTTTGGGGAGAAACGGGATACACCACCCTCGAGCGCACTGGGGTGAGACCGACTTTGGAGTTGAATGGAATCTGGGGAGGATATACCGGTGAAGGTGCAAAAACTGTTTTACCATCCAAAGCATATGCAAAAATCAGCATGCGCTTGGTGCCGAATCAAAATTCAAAAAAAATAGCTCGGCAGTTTACCAAACATTTTGAAAAAATTGCGCCTCCTGGAGTGAAAGTTAAAGTGACGGAATTGCATGGAGGAGAGCCGGTGGTTACTCCTACCGATGGAGAGGCATACCGCGCGGCAGCAAAAGCGATTGAGACCACTTTTGGCAAAAAACCTATACCTACTCGGGGTGGGGGTAGTATTCCAATTGTGGCGCTGTTTGAAAAAGTCCTGGGTTTGAAAACCGTGTTAATGGGATTTGGTTTAGATTCAGACAACATCCATTCTCCCAACGAACATTATGGCCTTACTAATTTTTATAAAGGAATCGAAACCATTCCTTTTTTTCATCAATATTATGCAGAATTAAAAAAAAATAAATCATGATGAAACATTGCAAATTGAACCTCCTTTGGGTTTGTTTAATTGGTTGCTCGTTGCAATCATTCGCACAGAAAAAAGAAATGAAAATGGATACATTGAGTTACAGCATCGGTGTGCTTTTTGCCGGTAGCTTAAAACAGCAGGGTTTAGACAAGGTCAATACGGCTGACCTGGCGGAAGCATTTGATGCCGTGATGAACGGACAAACGCTGCGAATAAGCCGGGAAGAGGCAACTCAAATTTACTCAAAAACCATGGGTGAATTGGCTGCCAAAGCAAGCAATGCCGCAAAAGCAGATGGCGAGCAATTCTTGAAAGAGAATGCTCAAAAGCAAGGAGTGATCTCACTGCCCAGTGGATTGCAGTACCAGGTGATAAAAATGGGAGATGGCGCCAAACCCGGACCAACCGATAAAGTGAAAACCCATTATCACGGGACTTTGATCAACGGAAAAGTTTTTGATAGCAGCGTGGATAGGGGAGAGCCTATTTCCTTTCAATTGAACCAAGTCATCAAAGGTTGGACCGAAGCACTCCAATTGATGCCAGTGGGCTCCAAGTGGAAATTGTTTATACCATATTACCTGGCATATGGTGAGCGGGGAGCCGGCGCGGACATCAAACCTTATTCTGCCTTGATTTTCGAGGTGGAATTACTGGGAATCGAGTAATCATACGAACATGTGTTAGTTCGTAGGTTGCCTCAATGAATAGTTCATGCACATTTCCATTGTAAGTGTCTTGCCCGAGTTGATGGAAAGTCCGTTGAGTCATTCCATTCTTAAAAGAGCACGTGACAAACAACTGTTGGAAGTGGAGTTGATCGACCTGCGAAACTACGGGATAGGCGCATACCGTCAAGTTGACGATTATCCATATGGAGGTGCAGCTGGAATGGTTTTGATGTTGGAGCCGTTGGTAGCTTGTGTGGAAGAACTGCTCTCCAAGAGAAAATACGAGGAAATCATTTACCTTACTCCCGATGGACCAGTCCTTGATCAAGCGGCGGCCAACCAGCTTAGCCTCAAACAAAATTTATTGTTGATTTGTGGGCATTACAAAGGAGTTGACCAGAGGTTTCGCGACCTTTGGGTAACCAAAGAAATTTCCATTGGTGATTATGTCTTGTCAGGTGGTGAAATTGCAGCTTGTGTTCTAGTGGATGCAATAGGTCGTTTGATTCCAGGAGTTTTGAACGATGAAACATCAGCGTTGACAGACTCTTTTCAAGATGGATTGTTAGCACCCCCGGTCTATACGAGACCCGCCAATTTTCGGAATTTACCAGTCCCGGAAGTCCTATTGAGCGGTCATGCCGAAAAAATTCGTCAATGGAATGAAGACCAGGCTTACCTCCGTACGAAAGATAGAAGGCCCGATTTATTGAGAGATGAGTAACTTTCGGGATGCAGCCAGAGTTGGAGGTTTTTTTTGGATCGGTTAGCGGATTTAAACGCTTTACCTGGGAACATTACATCCCTTTAATACTTTGGATCAGCGGCACGATTGCATGGGTCCGATGGGCGAAAAATAAGGATGCCGTTATCCAATACAGAGCTGCCTGGTGGTTTTCCATGAGCCTCGCATTTGCTGTGTTTAGTTGGATGTTTTTGCGCGTTTATTTTGGAACGTTTGATTGGCGCGAAGATCTGCCATTCCATCTGTGCAACATTTTAGCTCTGATTTTTCCGTTGGCCTTGTATTACCAAGTCCACTGGATATTTGGAATACTTTATTTCTGGGTACTGGTTGGAACATTGCAGGCGGTCATTACCCCAGACCTGAAAGAGCCTTTTCCGCATTTTGTATATTTCAGGTATTGGTGGATTCATTGTGGTTTGATTAGCCTGGTCGTATACGGTCTGGCGATATTGCGTTGGCGTGTCACCGTAATGGACATAAAAAGAGCAATGATTGGTGCCAATGTATACTTATTATTTTCAATTGGGGTGAATATGGCCAGTGGAGGAAATTATTTCTTTTCGATGCGCAAACCCGATTCTGCTACACTGCTTGATTATTTAGGTCCATGGCCTTGGTATTTGTTGACGGGACAAGGTGTGATGTTCATTTTATTCGTATTGTATTACTTGCCATTGCACCTTTGGCAGAAAAAACAATTGCCTTGATCGATCCCTTCAAGACCTTATTTTTTAGGTACTACAATCGTGTATTGAATGGTGTTGGAAGGTGGAACTTTCGGACCGGATGCATGATGACTGGGTTGAAAGCTATAACTGATATTTAATTCAGGCGGCTTGGGCAAGCGAAACTGTATATTGAATGTTTTGAAATAACTAACCCGGGCATTCCTGATTTTATCCACCAAAAACTCCAACATCCCAATGACCCGTTGGGCTTCGGCATCACATAACGGATGAAGGGAAGAAATAACTTTTGTGTGAACCACTTTCCCTTTGTGGTTGATTTCTCCACGGATCACAACAATTCCCTCAATTTTTCCTGGCATTGCTTCGGGGGGATACTGTAAATGGTGCTGAATAAATTGATGCATGGCCTTTGGGCCTCCAGGGTATTCTGGTGCAGGTAAGAAGTCTTTGATTTTTTTTTCTTTTTTCAATATTAAGCTAAAATTACAATAGGATAAAACGAACATTTAATTTGACTGCATTCAACTTGAATGAATGCATCGAAAAATCAATCTTTGCGGCTGACAGTGGTTTAAAAAATATTTTCACAATCCATGTTTTTATTTTATAGGAACAGGGCTTATGTAATCCAACTCCAAGATCCTTAGCAATTGATTGAATTGTTTAAGTTCTTGACTTAAGACTTGTTGATATCGATCAAGCTGTTGTTGTATTTGCAAATCAATTTCTTTTCGGAATTGTTCTGCTTGGTCAGTAGGTGGGTATTGTCCATGTTCATGCAAAGCAATCAAATGGGCTAGTTTGTTGGTAAGCTTAATTGGAAAATTAATTGGATCTTGATTGCTTTTGCTTTTTGTCTGATACAATTCATTTTCTATTTCATTGAGTTTGCGGTCAATTTGATCTTTGATTGAAAACAGGGTATCGGTACGAGTACCTTTTGGCAGTTGATCGCAATAATCTGAAAGGGATTTTCGAATCCCACGCATTTGGATGATTGCTTTATGGGCTTCATCAATGCGATTGTGAATCGAAAGAATGAATTGGTATTGCTTTTCCACTTCTTCTTCAGTGCACGGATATTTTTCATTGCGAACAATTTCGAAAGTTGTACTATCGGTAAAAGCAGGCCCTCTTACGATGAGCCGGTATATACCCAGTTGCGGTTTGGCTGCTTGCAATCCAGCCCACCAAAGCACCATTCCATCAAATGATTTAGCAGATTTTTCACGAATGTCAAATTCCAGGCGGTTACTTCCGCTTTTAATCGAAAGGGTTTCATAGTTTTCAATGCCTGAAACATTAGCCCATTTCTTAATCGTATCGCCTTTGGAATTGATACAATAAAATTGGATGGTGTCCTGTGGATTCAACGTATCACAATAAAAGGTGACCACCGGATAAATTGCATGGTTGGTACCTGAATTTTTCGATTTGGATTGACTACCATCTGTTCGGATAGCCGCTTTGGTTTTGAAGAAATGGATATTTGGAGTCTGTTTTATTTCTGTTAATTCGCGCAATGGAGTTAAATCGTCAATAGACCAAATGCTTCGTCCTTGTGTAGATGCAATCAAAAATTCATTTTTAATGTGGAGATCCGTAATGGGGACGATGGGTAAATTTTGCTGAAAGGAATGCCATTGCACGCCGTCATTGAAAGAGATATAAAATCCATATTCCGTTCCAGCATACAACAATCCAGGCTTGATTGGATCGGCTCTTAAAACCCTTGTAAAATGATCCGTAGGAATGCCAAGTGTAATTTTTGTCCAGCTTTTTCCAAAGTCACTGGTCTTGAATAAATACGGTTTAAAATCTCCATTTTTGTAGCCGGTTGCAGCAATGTAGCAACCTCCGTCTCGATGTGGATCTGGTTCAACGGAATTGATCATGGTCCATTCGGGTAATTCCTTCGGTGTTACATTGTTCCAGGTGTTTCCTCCGTCATTGCTGAACTGAACCAATCCGTCATCGGTACCAATCCATAGTAAATCTTTTTTACGAGGGGACTCAGCAGCTGCAAAGATCGTGCAATAATACTCTACCGAAGTATTGTCTTTCGTGATGGGCCCACCGGAAGGCTGCAGTTTACTTGTGTCGTTGCGTGTAAGATCCGGACTGATCGTTTTCCAACTTTGTCCTTCATTTTCGGTTATATGCAAGTGATTGGATGCAGCATAGAGTCTTTTGGGATTGTGTGGACTAAAGAACAATGGGAAGTTCCATTGAAAGCGATATTTTAATTGAGCCGCTCCGTGTCCAAGCGGATTATCTGGCCAAACATGTACGCTTCTGCTGAGATTGAGCTGATGGTCGTACCGATTTAAATAACCTCCATAACTTCCACCATAAACGATGTTTGGGTTGTTGGGATCAATGGCAATGTGGCCGGATTCTCCCCCTGCAGTGGATTCCCAATCATTGGATCCTATGTGCTGACTTTCGGTTCGATGGAAAATGCGGATGGTGCTGTTGTCTTGTTGTGCCGCATAAATGCGGAAAGGATGGAAATGATCGGTCGTTACCCTGTAAAATTGGGCAGTAGGCTGGTTGTTTTGGGTTGACCAATGCGCACCACCATCAACACTGATTTGGCCTCCTCCATCATTAGCCAAAGCCATGCATTGAGGGTACAATGGATTGATCCACATATCATGGTTGTCCCCATGATTGACTGAAACGGTTTCAAATGTTTTACCGCCATTCTTTGATTTATGCAAAGAGACGTTGAGCGCGTATATTTCTTCTGGATTTTCAGGATGAACGCATAAACGTGAAAAATACCACGCACGTTGCCGGATACTGCGATCACCATTGACCAATTTCCATGTTTTTCCTGCGTCATTGGAACGGAACAAACCCCCGTTTTCATTTTCAATCATGGCATAAATGATGTCGCTGTTGGCTGGTGAAACGGCGATGGTGTTGATGCCCCAGGTTCCTTTCGGCAAGCCTTCATGAGTAGAAATATTGGTCCAATGTTCCCCGCCATCGGTGCTTTTCCAAAGAGCGGATCCAGGTCCGCCGCTGCTCATTTGATGAGCATTTCGCCGCATATTCCAAGTGGATGCATAGGCAATTTTTGGATTGGTAGGATCGTACAATACATCGATAGCCCCCGTGCTGTCGTTTACATAAAGCACTTTTTTCCATGTTCTTCCACCGTCTGTAGTCTTGTAAACACCTCTATCAGGATGAGATTTGAAAACATTTCCAAGTGCTGCAACCAAAAGCACGTCAGAATTTTTTGGATGGGTCCTGATACGGACAATATGCCTTGTGTTTTCCAATCCCATTTTTGTCCAAGTTTTCCCGGCATCTTCCGATTTCCATATTCCCCTTCCTGGACTTACATTTCCACGGATGGTTTCTTCCCCTTCCCCGACCCACAGGATATTTGGGTCAGCAGAGGATATTTCTACCGATCCAATGCTTCCTCCGAAAAAGCCATCGGATATATTTTCCCAACTAAGCCCCGCATCCAGCGATTTCCATACACCGCCTCCGGTAGTGCCCATAAGGAAAAATGAACGCTTGTTTGGCGTTCCAGTTATGGCACATGATCTTCCACCTCGGAATGGCCCAATGGATCTCCATTCCAAGGATTGAACCATTTTCAGTGGGATTTGGCTTTGAGCGTCCAGGAAGGCTTGTGCGAATAAACAAATCATCAGGGTTAATCGGATGGTATTTTTCATGAAAAAAATAAAACTTGAAAGGATTTAAAAATGAAAGTACAAGTATATCCAACCTGCCAGATAGCCTAAGAGCGCCAATAAACTGATTTTCTTGAAGTACCAGGGGTAGCTTATTTTTTCTATACCCATGGCTGCCACCCCAGCCGCAGACCCAATGATTAGAATGCTGCCTCCGGTTCCAGCAGCATAGGCTATTTGATGCCAAAATACATGGTCCAAAGGCAATTCGTACATGCCCATGGCACCTGCAACCAGTGGTACATTGTCGATGACAGCAGACAAAATGCCTAAAGTCAGCGCTATGAATTCAGGGTGCACAATGTATTGGTCCAATGCAGCACCCAACTGTTCCAATTGGCCAATTTTTTCAAGCGCGGATATGGCCAATAATATTCCAAAAAAAAATAAAATACTTGGAATTTCAATGCGCGACAATGCTTTACGCACAGTTGGTTTAGGGCTTTCTTTGGTTTCTGGAAACTTGTATGGATGGTCGATCTCTGAGATCAACCATAAAATAGCCAATGCAGCCATCATTGCTATAAACGGAGGAAGATGGGTATAGGCTTTGAATAAGGGAACCGACAACAACAACAGAATGCCCGTCCAAAAATAAAATTTTGCTGAGATGTGTAAGTGCTCTTGCGAGGTTGGACTATCAGATAAATGACCGTTCAATCTTCCTGAAAAAAGGACAATAAGAAGCGGAATGAGCATGTTCAAAAGGGAGGGAATGAATAAATGTTGAACCAAGTGCAAAGAAGAAACACGATCATTATTCCACAACATCGTGGTGGTTACATCCCCAATAGGAGACCATGCCCCTCCTGCATTGGCAGCGATGACGATAAAGCTCACAAACCATAAGCGATCTTCGTTGTGATAAACAAGCTTGCGGACGATCGAAATCATGACAATGGTTGTGGTTAGATTGTCCAACACTGCCGACAAAAAAAATGCGATGACAGATAACACGACCAGTAATACAATTTTTTTACGGGTTTTGATCCAATGCTGAATGACCTGGAAACCATCGTGTAAGTCGATCAATTCCACAATGGTCATGGCACCCATTAGAAAAAACAAGATGGAAGAAATTTCACTGAAAGCATGTGCCAAATCTTCGCCGATGTGCTCCGAAGCCTCCACACTCATTTGATTCAACGCGATGATGGTCCAGCAACTGATTCCGGCAAGCAATGCGGAAACTGCCTTGTCGATCTTCAGCGCATGTTCAAAAATGATCATGAGATAACCAAGAACAAAAACCAGTGTAACGGCCAATATCATAGGATATGTAAAAGTGGGTCGAAGATAGAAATAATTGGCCTAAACCCTTTCTACTTTGGGAAATGCCTCGACAACGCATTGATTTCCTCAATGTGATTCCAGTGGATTGGAAGCCCATTGGGATTTAAGCTTTTGGTTAACTTTGCACCGCAATGCAACAAAATACCAGAATCGGTTCATTGGAGTTGCCTCCATTTCCATTGCTTTTGGCACCTATGGAGGATGTAAGTGACCCGCCATTCCGCATGTTGTGCAAGCAGCAAGGATGCGATTTAATGTACACGGAATTTATTTCAGTTGAAGGGCTGATCAGAGATGCTGCGAAATCGGTTCAAAAATTGGATATATATCCTGAAGAAAGACCTGTGGGAGTTCAGATTTTTGGAGCTGAATACGATTCGATGATGAAAGCAACAGAAATCGTGAGCAGAGCGAGTCCTGAAATCATTGATATCAATTATGGCTGTCCCGTTCAAAAAGTGGTTTGTAAAATGGCTGGAGCTGGCATTTTAAGGGATGTGCCTAAAATGGTTGCATTGACAGAAGCCGTGGTGAAATCAACATCGCTTCCAGTAACTGTTAAAACCCGCTTGGGATGGGATGAAAAATCCATTTTCATTGAAGAGGTCGCTGAACGATTGCAAGATGTAGGCATCAAGGCTTTGACCATTCATGCTCGAACTAGGGCTCAAATGTATAAAGGACATTCTGATTGGAGCTGGATTGCAAAAGTGAAAGAGAATCCGAGAATTCATATCCCTATTTTTGGAAACGGCGACATCGATCACCCGGAAAAAGCTTTGGCATATAAAAATACCTATGGTGTCGACGGATTGATGATTGGAAGAGCCAGCATTGGATATCCTTGGATATTTAGAGAAATAAAACACTATTTCGAAACTGGAGAAATTATACCTCCTCCAACAGTAAACGAAAGAATTGAAGTGACCAAAGAGCATTTGTTAAAATCCATACAATGGAAAGGGGAGAGGCTTGGGATTCTGGAAATGAGAAGGCATTATACAAACTATTTCAAAGGCCTATCTGGAGTGAAGGAGTTCCGTTCCAAGTTGGTTGAAATCAATGAACTTGGATCGCTGATGGAAGTTCTGGATGAGATGCAATTGCATTATTCAAAAACGATGGAAGAGGTTTGTTAAAAATGGATCAATCAGTTTGGCTCACCCTTACCGAAGCGGAAAAGAAAATACTTTCGGTAATTTCTGAAGTTGGACATACAACCCATATCCCGGTATATGCCATTGGAGGATACATCCGCGATAAAATCATTGGAAGGCCTTCCAGCGATATCGATGTGGTATGCATTGGGGATGCTATACGCCTTGCAGAAGAAGTAGCCAATCGTTTTCATCCGAAACCCACCGTAAATTTTTACAGTCGTTTTGGTACAGCAATGATTCAACACGGCGATTGGAACATTGAATTTGTCGGGGCGAGGAGAGAATCTTACAAGCATGATTCAAGAAAACCTATTGTTTTCAGTGGTACCTTGGAAGACGATCAATTGAGAAGAGACTTCACCATCAATGCCATCTCCATTAGCTTGAATGTAGAAAATTATGGAGATTTGATAGATCCATTCAATGGTTTGGAAGACATCCGAAACAAAACCATCCGAACACCAGGCAATCCTGACATTACATTTTCAGATGATCCACTCCGCATGTTGCGTGCAGTGCGTTTCGCTGCCCAATTGAATTACAACATCGAGCTCCAAACATTGGAAAGTATCGCGCGATGTGCAGAAAGAATACGCATCATTTCTAAGGAAAGAATTACTGCAGAATTGGATAAAATTCTGATGTGTATCAAACCCAGCATTGGTTTTGATCTGCTTTTTAGAACAGGACTGCTCGAGATAATTTTGCCTGATCTTTGTCAATTGCATGGAGTGGAGTATCAAGAGGGAAAGGGTCATAAAGATAATTTTTATCATACCCTACAGGTAGTCGATAATCTGGCTTTGAAATCAGATAATCTTATGCTTCGTTGGGCAGCAGTGTTACATGACATTGGGAAGCCACAAACTAAAAAGTTTGAAAAAGGAACTGGTTGGACCTTTCATGGTCACGATGCAGTGGGCGCAGCCATGGTTCCCAGAATTTTTAAAATGATGAGGATGCCCTTGGACCATAAACTGAAATATGTACAGAAGTTGGTCCGGATGCATTTACGCCCCATTGCTTTGACACAGGAGGAAATTACCGATTCCGCATTGCGCAGACTTTTATTTGATGCAGGGGAAGACTTGGAAGATTTGCTTTTATTGTGTGAGGCAGACATCACTTCCAAAAACATTACAAAAGTCAATCGCTACTTAAACAATTATGGTAAGGTTCGACAAAAGCTTTACGAATTGGAGGAAAGAGACCGAATTCGCAACTGGCAGCCGCCGGTGGATGGTGAGGACATCATGAGGACCTTTAACATCGGGCCAGGTAGAGAAGTAGGATTGATCAAGACCCACATACGTGAAGCAATATTGGAAGGACAAATTGCAAACGAACGTTCGGCTGCTTATCAATTGATGCTGGAAAAAGGTCAGCAGTTGGGTTTAACGGTTGTTATGAATCTCGAGGCAAATACTTTGTAAGTTGGGTGCTTATTTTTTGGATCGTACAAAACGATCAACCCAAATTAATTCATCGAAATAATTTTTAGCTCAACCCGCTGATTTCTCGCTCTTCCAGCCGCTGTTTCGTTGGATGCAATGGGAATTCTTTTGCCATATCCTTTGTGTTGGACTTGACTGGCAACAATGCCGCGATCAATGAGGTATTGAGCAACATTTTTAGCTCTTGCTGTACTGAGACGATCGCAATATTCATGTGTAGGAATCGAATTGGTATGGCCACCAATTTCAACCACAACATCTTTGTTGTTGGTGAGGAATTCATAGATTTCATTGAGTACTGCATACGAACGATCGTTAATTACTGCAGAATCCGCTTCAAAGTAAAGTTGATTGATTTGTAGGGTTTGTCCAATCTTTAATTTTGTTCTTTCAAGGTCTGCTATCACCTTAGGTTGGTCGATGATGATTTGATGATTCAGAACGCAATTGTTTTGATCCATGACCCGAACTCCCTGACGTCCAGCACCAAGATTGGTATTCGACAATCCCGATTTGCCATTGGACCACAAGGTCCTTTTGGTTCCAGTGCCGCCCAGTATTTCAATGGTTACTTTTCCATCTTTGCGATTTACATCCGTAACGGCGGTCTTGCTGACCACTTCTACACGCATGGGATCAGGTTCTTTGATGACAATATTGGCAACATATTCCTCTGCTTCTGCATCGGTAACAGTAATCGTATAATTTCCAGCACCCAAAGAATCTCGTTTGGAAGTTTTGTAATTTCCATCAGCCCAAGCATAACTGTAAGGGGTTTTGCCACCTTTGGCAATGACTATGATGGATGAGGTTTTATCTCCTGCACACTTGATATCACCTTTGCTGTAGGCAATGACATTGAATGCCAACTCTTCGCCATCAAGTATATCAATCCGGAATAGGCCACGGTCAGCGGTCCCAACCCATAAATCATCATTTTTGTCACACGCTAACGATAGCGTTTGAGCAGAAACAAATCCATAATCTTCATCCAATAGCAAAGTTGCATCATTGTAAGGATCGAATTGGACCAACCATTCAGAAGCTACATAAATTCTTCCCTTGCTGTCTGATGCCAAGGCCCTTACAGGCCCTTTGCTCAGTCCACGTTTTACGGCTGCATCCTGCCAACGTTCTCTTCCATCTTCTTCATAAACCAGCCACATTTTATCTTCCGCAAGCAGCCACGTACCTTCGTTTGAAGCAATAGCCCCTGTAAATCGGTGGTCTTTTTCATACAGATCCCAATCTTTTTCATGGATGCGCAATATGCCGGCATCTGTACAGATCCAAAATCGTTTGTTCTGATCTACGTACATGGAATTGATTCCTTCTGATTTTAGTTTGGAGTTTTTTGTATTGTAATGATTGAGAATTTTATTTTGATCGTCCGATACTCTGAAGAGCCCTTTGTTGGTGCCAACCCAAAGATCCCCTTTGTAATAGGCCATGCACTGGATGTTGGCGCCTTCAATGGCCAACGGAATTTGTTGTGATTTGTCTTCTGTAATCAATTGCCGCATCCGGTTTCCATACCAAACCATTTCTTTTTTATCCTCCGCAATCGCCGCAACCGAATCCATGCTGATGACTTCTGCGTCGTGATCCATCGAAATCATGCGATACAATCCGCGATCCGTGCCCAACCATTTGTAATTTTGTTTATCAATCAAGATGGCTCTTACAGCTTCATCCGGTGGCAACTTTTGGTAATTTTCAACCAGGGCTTTGTTCGGTTCCTGGCCAATCAAGTTGTGACTAATTAATAAGCCCACGAAAAGAAGAGATTGAATTTTCATTGTTGCAAGTTATATCGATCCAAACAAATAACGTTAAGCATTTCCAATTTAGTCTAATCCTTCCTTGAATCCAAAGACTATACAGCGGGTTTCCGTTTTAAACAATCAGAAGCTTCACAGAGGTCATCCGAATTGTAAATAATTTCTAAACGGATTTGACTTATATTAGCACCTTTATTCAAATCAAATGAGAAATCTTTTTAAAGTTAAACCACTCGAACACCTGCATGCAGAAGCGGCAGATACCTCCAAAGGCCTGAAAAGAACCCTGACGGCCACGAATTTGATCAGCTTAGGCATCGGTGCCATCATCGGAACAGGTATATTTGTTTTAACAGGAACCGCCGCAGCCGTGCATGCCGGTCCTGCCTTGGTGTTGGCATTCATCCTTTCTGGGGTTGGTTGTGCATTTGCGGGTCTTTGTTATGCTGAATACGCTTCAATGATCCCCATATCGGGAAGCGCATATGCCTATTCTTATTCTACATTGGGTGAGTTCATCGCATGGATCATCGGTTGGGATTTGATCCTCGAATACTTGTTTGGTGCTTCGACCGTTGCGGTCGGATGGTCTGGTTATTTTATCAGCATCTTAAAAGATTTTGGAATTTACCTTCCCCCCGAATTCACAGCTTCCACCGGAACAAAATTGATCAATGTTCCAAACGAAGGATGGCAAGCACTCAACACAAGTCTTACCGATAAGCTGGCTGCTGCTGCCATCGACATCAATACGGTGGAATCGGTCACGGCATTGTTCAATTTTCCTGCCGTATTGATCATTTCGATTCTCACCGTTTTGCTCGTGATTGGTATCAAAGAATCTGCAAATTTCAATAACATCATTGTCATCATCAAGTTGATAGTTATTGTGTTGTTCATAGTTTTTGGTTTTCAGTATGTTTCTTCTGAGAATTGGGTTCCTTTCATTCCCGAGCGAATCATCGATGTGGATGGACGAGGGCATTATGGATGGTTTGGTATTGTAACAGCAGCAGGCGTAATTTTTTTCGCATACATTGGATTTGATGCGGTATCTACTCTTGCACAGGAAGCCAAAAACCCTCAAAGGGACATGCCCAAAGGAATTCTTGGGTCTCTACTGGTGTGCACTGTATTATACATTTTGGTTTCCCTCGTCATGACCGGCATCGTGAATTACAAGGAATTGAATGTTCCGGCTCCCATTGCTTTGGCCATTGATAAAACCGGAGCCGCTTTGGAATGGCTTAGATTTCCTGTCAAGTTGGGTGCAATCGCAGGTTTGAGTTCGGTCATTCTGGTGATGCTAATGGGACAACCACGCATTTTCTTCTCCATGGCCAAGGATGGACTGCTGCCTTCCAGTTTTGCAAAAGTGCATCCTCGTTACCAAACTCCTTATGTAACCACCATCATCACCGGAATTGTTGCAGCTTTTTTTGCCGGGGTGCTACCTATCAACATTTTGGGTGAATTGGTTTCCATAGGAACCTTGTTTGCATTTGTCATCGTTTGCATTGGGATCATTGTTTTGCGAAAATCCAGACCAGATTTGCCAAGACCTTTCAAAACTCCCTTGGTGCCATTGGTCCCCATTTTAGGGGCTTTGATTTGTTTTGCTCAAATGGTTGGATTGCCCATGGACACATGGTTGCGTCTCATTATTTGGATGATTCTTGGGATTTCAATTTATTTCTTTTACGGGATTAAGCATTCAAAGGTTCAAAAGCTTTAAGCGGTTGGCATCAAAAGAAAATGCAATAAACACTAAACAAGCAGTATTTGCTTAAGCGTTCCTAAGCTGATTGTTTTTTTAAATCTATCTCGAGAAACAGGTAAGGTATTTCCTTGCCAGATATAATCGTTTACATGATACTTGAAGTAGAATGCGATTTCACGCATAGGACTGCTGATAAAACAAGTATTAAGTGCACGTTGGAATCATTTGCCGGGGCCTGATTTATAGTTAATGCAGATTGAAACAATCTTTTGCAAGAATCCATTCCCTTTTTTTTAAACAAACAATTGCAGGTCATCAATGGCCCTATTACATGAATGTAACAGTTGGTCCTTTGGAATCAAGGCACCGGGCTAAGAAATTCTGGTAGATGATTTTAAATGATAATGTTGACGTTCATTCATCAATGAGTAATCCAATTTTCATCTGCACATTTCAACTTTCTTATACTGGACTTCATGTTTGATCAGCTGTAGCTTTTGCCTGGTTTTTCCAAAAATAATAGACCGGTATACCCAAAGCAACAATCAACAACCCGGGAAAAGAATAATTAGGTTTTTGAATCAACAGATTGATGCAAAAGAGACCAGCCAATAAAATATAAAGGGCTGGAACCAACGGATATCCAAAAGCTTTATATGGGCGGGGGATGTCTGGTTTTTTAAATCGCAAAACAAACAAACCAATGATGGTGATCACTGCGAAAAACATTACGGCAAACATGACGTAGTCCAGTAAATCGCCGTATTTACCAGAAAGACACAACAAGGATGCCCATCCGAATTGAACCCACAAAGCGTTGCCTGGCACGCCATTGGCGTTGTTTTCTTTCATGCCTTTAAAAAACAGACCATCAATGGCCATTGCTTGGTATACACGTGCACTTGCAAAGATGATCCCATTGTTGCAACCAAAGGTTGAGATCATGATCAATATGGCCATGATCACGGTAGCCACTTGGCCAAACATCATGAATGCTGCGGCCGACCCAATGCGGTTGTCATTGGCAAATTGAATCCCTTTGGTAAGGGTATCTTGCCCATCAGGGGAACCGTAAAATGGCAACAAAAACAGGTAAGCAACGTTTGCCAATACATAAAGAACTACAACGATCAACACTCCGAAGAAGAGACTTTTTGGCAAGTTTTTTTCAGGCTGCTCCATCTCTCCTGCGATGAATGTGACGTTATTCCACGCATCGCATGAAAACAATGAACCCACCAATGCGACTCCAATGGCCGACCAAAGTAAGCCACCGCTCAATGTTTGCAAAACGTATTGGCCTTCTTGATTTTTTGTATAGCTAGGTCCTAAACTCCAAAATTGATCCCAATTGGCTTGCCAAATTTCCCAATTGCCGAATACAAAGATTCCCAATACAATCAGTCCTAACAAAGAAAATAACTTGGCGAACGTGAAAACGCGTAAAATGAGTTTGCCATATTGAAGGCCAAGGCTGTTTAGATAAGTCAGTAATCCAATCACAGCGATACCGAGGATTTGGGTTGATTTAATGGACCAGCTACCTATGTTGAAGAGTATGTGTTCTTCATGAAAGATTGGAACGAGTTCGCCAAAATAACTTGCAAAGGCAACTGCAACCGCGGCAATGGTTCCGCATTGGACCACCAAAAATACAGTCCATCCATATAGAAAACCGGTGAGCGGATTGAAGGCTTCTTTAAGAAAAACATACGGACCGCCCGCTTTGGGGAACATACCAGCCAATTCGCCTAAACTCAATGCTCCCAAGATGCTGATTACACCTGCCAACGCCCAAATTAACAACAACCAACCAGGCCCTCCTACGGTTCGCGCAATGTCTGGACTTACTTTAAATATTCCTGATCCAATCATCGAACCTGAAACGATGAGGATGGCGTCTGTGAGGGATAACTTCATTTTCATAAACCGGATTATTGCATAAATATAGGAGGAAAGTTGAGAATCTTCCGGTCTCAATCAAAGTACCTGCTATAGGTACATTACCCAGCTTAAACCAAATCAGAATTGATTTACCTAGTTCAATAAGGATGAACCGTTTACAGTGTTCAAATAATTGATAAACTATTGGTTGTTCTCAGTGGCCAGTACCATTTTTACTTTCAAATTGACACCAATTTGAAGTACCGCCACCAAATCCTGTACAGACAATCCTTGATCCATGCGAATCACGCAGGTTAAATCGGGAACATTCTTCATATATTTCCTTAAACTGCTTTCCAATTGTGAATAAGGTACTTCGTTGTTTTCAATGTAGTAACGCTTATCCAAGGTAACAGAAATAGCGATGGGCTTCGTTGTGGTTTGCTCACTTTGTTTCGAAGAGGGCAACATCAACTTGATCACGTTGGGATTGGCCAGGGTAGACACGATGAGGAAGAATAACAAAAGGAAAAACATGATGTCATTGAGTGATTCAACACTCAATTCTGCTGTTTCCCTTCTTCTGCCGCGTATGTTCATGATGTGAGTTACTTAACAGGTGTATGCAAAATATCCATAAACTCAATGCTTCTTCGCTCCAGTTTATTGACGAGCTCATCCAGCATCATCGTGAGGAAATAGTAACCTAAAAATGCCACAATACCTACCAACAAGCCGCCAGCAGAGGTCAACATCTTTTGATACAAACCACCAGATATAACACCCACAGATAAGTTGTCAGATAGCGAGATGTCGTAGAATATCTTGATAACCCCCATGATGGTACCCAGGAATCCGAACATCGGCGCAATGCGTGCGATCAAAGACAGGTAAGTTACCTTTTTTTCCAGGCGAAACGTTTCGACCCGGCCCACGTTTTCGATGGCAGTTTCAATTTCAGGCATTGGTCGACCTAAACGAGACAGACCTTTTTCCACCATGCGTGCCAATGGCGTATCGCTGCCGGCGCAAATGCTTTGTATCACTTGAATATTGCCATTGCCAATGTTAGCACGAAGGTTTTGCATCACGCGTTCATCTTCCTTGGCGAGGCTTTTAAAACTTAAAAATCGCTCAATGAAAATGTACAATGCTACAAATGAAAGCAGCAGTTGAATGGAAATGATCCCAACTCCAATGGGTCCGCTGGACAAAATAATGTCAACGATGCTGGTTTTTGCGATGGCTTCAGCAGCGGTATTGCTTGCTTTTTCAGCCCAAAGTAATGTCAGAAAAGGCATGTTATGTTAGATTCTAGTATTTAATGTGATCGAAAAAAACTTGTTTTTTAGTATACATTCACCAAATATTAAATTTTAAGTGCATGTATTCCTGGTCACAAATGTAAACAATTGCAAGGGATCGGAATGCACGATTTAAAAAAAAATATTAATGTTTATCGTTATGTAAAACAGTCTGTTAGAATACAATACGGCACTGTGCGGTGTGTTTCCCAAGGATGCTTGGGTGCATTCGGAACAAGGTTTAAGGAAAAAGAGTGGAGATAAGGGGACTCGAACCCCTGACCCCTTGCATGCCATGCAAGTGCTCTAGCCAACTGAGCTACATCCCCATTGTTACTTATTGGCAAGTCAAGAAAAATCAATTCAAATCAAATTCGCTGTTTGGTACGAAACATGACTCCTTGAATGCCCTTTACGACGCACGTTTGCCGAAAATTATTGGCCTGCAAAGATAGATTTATTCGGAAATAACCAGAAAGAATTGCCAAAAATTAGAAATTTGTGCATTCATAACATTTAAAAATAACTACGTATGAGCTTACAAGACAAGTACCGCGCAGTCCTGGATTTAGGAAAATCATTGAACGTTCAAAACGGCGATGTACAGGAAGTAGATGGCGTTTTGAAAATATGGGGCACAACCCAAACCCAATATGATAAAGACCAGTTGTGGGATAAAATCAAAGAAATTGGAGGAACTGCGGCCACCGATATCATTGCAGATATCAATGTTTCCAATACGGATTATTATGCGCAACACACCGTTAAATCTGGGGAAAGCCTAAGTAAAATTGCCAAACACTATTACAAGGACGCCAGTGCGTACATGAAGATTTTCAATGCCAATAAAAACCTGCTTAAGGATCCGGATGTGATTCATCCAGGGCAGGTCTTGACCATTCCAAATGCTTAATTGACCTCCTTACATTCAATTTCTAAAAGCCGCTTCATGCGGCTTTTTTTTTACGGGTCTACATCAATACTCAGCCTCACCGATTTGAATTTTGGCTGGGATTGGGTGATTTGAATGTTTTGGAGAATCATGGATTTAATGGCAAACAATTGATTGGAGTCTTTCTCTATTTTGATCAATAACTCTCTGACATACATACCCTTGATTCTTCCCAAATGGGGTTCAGCAGGACCCAATATCCTTTTTCCAAGAGTCGCTTTCAAAAGACCGGCCAAATAATTGGCAGCCTCTTCAGCCACGGAAATATTCCGATGTAAAACCTGGAACCGTATCAAACGCACAAACGGTGGATAGTTGAACTTTTTCCGTTCACGCAATTCGTTCTGATAAAATTCTTCCGTGCGATGTTCCAACACGAATTGAATCACCGGATGGTGAATTTGAAATCCTTGAATCACTACTTGCCCTTGATCGGCCCGTCTGCCAGCCCTTCCACTGACTTGGGTCAATAATTGAAAAGCCCTTTCCTGCGCTCTGAAATCAGGATAAAATAAAATTTGATCTGCTTGCAAGATTCCAACCAAACCCACGTGTTCAAAATCCAAGCCTTTGGTTACCATTTGTGTTCCAACCAACAGTTCAGCTTCTTTCTCTTGAAAATCCTCAATGATGCGTTGTTGCATATTGCGACTTCGGGCTATGTCCAAATCCAAACGAAGCATTCTTCGGTCAGGAAATAATTCTTTCAGTGCTTCTTCAATTTGTTCGGTTCCAAATCCCATTTGCCGAAGCGTAAACTGTCCGCAATTGGGACATTTTTTGGGGATGGGTTTTGATTGGCCACAAATGTGACACTTCATTTTTTGATCCTGCTTGTGAATGGTTAGCCGAATATCACATTGACTACAAATGGCTTCCCATTGACAATTACCGCATTGCAACAATGGACTGTAACCTCTGCGGTTTCGAAATATGATCACTTGTTTACCTTTCTCAAACTGGTCCTGGATCATCTGTATCAAATGATCTGTAAACAGCCCTTTCTTTTTTCCGAGGATGGGTACGTCTTTCAAGGATACTGTTTCTATTTGAGGAAGCGTGCTGTCTCCAAAACGATTGGTCAGGCGAACATAATGGTATTTTTTTTCTTGCGCATTGTGATAAGATTCCAAACAAGGTGTTGCACTGCCCAATAGAATAGGACACTTGTGCAATTTGCTTAAAACCACGGCGGCATCTCGAGCTTGATATCGAGGTGCAGGATCATTCTGTTTGTATGATGCATCATGTTCTTCATCCACAATGATCAAACCTAAATTTTGAAAGGGTAAAAAAATCGATGAACGGGCACCGATAAAAACATGGCCTGATTTTTTTGCCATATGCCATACGGCCAATTTAGATTTAGGACTCAAGTCCGAATGGTACTCCAACAACCGATCACCAAGAAATGCTCTGAGCCTTTGTACCAATTGCGCTGTCAAAGCAATTTCTGGTAATAGGAAAAGCACATGCTTACCAGATTCTAGAATTTCCTGAATGTACTTTAAATAGATGATGGTTTTTCCACTGCCAGTGACTCCATGAAGTAAAATGGGCTTGCTGTCTTGTGTGTGGGAACAAATTTCATGGTAAACAGCTTCCTGTTCTTTGCTCAAGGATACTTGGCCTAAAGTTGATTCGGTCGAAGGGTATTCAAATTTGTCCAACAACAACTCTTCATAGATTTCTTTTTGAATGAGACTTTGGGTCACGTCACCAGGAGTTGCACTGATTTTCTGAAGATCTTTGCGACGGGTCCAACCATAGCCCTTATGTCCTTGTAAATAGCTAATGAATGAGCGCGATTGCCTTTCTGAACGCTGAATGCTATCAATGGCCATATGAAGTGTATCCAAAGATGCTCTCCACTTTGAGTGAAGCCGAATCCATGAAACCTTCGGTACATTTCCTGAATCAATCAACTTTTCATGGAGGGTGATCCAACGTTTTTCCAACATGACATACAAAGTTTTCAACACGGCTTTTTTTTGCAAAATGTGTTGAACTTCCATCAGTCTTAATTCTTTGCGCAAAGCGAGCGCCTCCAAAATCAAGTATTCATCTTCGGAAGCTTCTTCTGGAAAAACATCTTCAGGCAACAATGAATGGATCAGTGTTTCGCTATCCGGGCGAAGGGCTGTGGGCAATGCAGCCAAATATATTTCTCCTAAACTACACAGGTAATAACTGCTCATCCAATCCCAGAATTGGAGTTGTTGAGTGCTCAACAAAGCTTCTTCATCTAAAATGCTTAGAATTGGTTTCGGCTGCTCCCAATGGGTCTTTGTTGTCAAATTTTTTACAATGGCAGCATAATGCTTCCTTTTTCCAAATTCTACTTCAACCCGCTGACCAATAGTGATTTGCGATTGCATTTCCTCGGGAATGGCATAAGTGAAACAGCCTTCCACGGCCAGTGGTAAAATCAATTCGGCAAATTGTGGTGGAGTGGAATGCATCTTAACTACCTGACAAATGTAGGGTGTTTCATATAAAACCCAACGGCACAAAGCCAAGATTCAATGGGAATTTGCAACCATCCAACCAATTTGGTCGTATGGTATTTAAGTTGGCAATTATCTGGTTATTTAAGCTAAATTTGTAAGGAGTTAGACAGTATGGTAAGGAAATGGCTATTCGTGTGCACATTATTGACGGCTACAGGCCAAGTGGTAGCGCAGCCGGTCGAAAATTGTAACAACTCAATTGATGATGATGGAGACGGAAAAATCGATTTAAATGATCCAGATTGCAAATGCAATGGAATTAAGGATACTTTATTTATTCCTTCGTCCCTCATCCCAAACCCTTCTTTTGAAGAGTATACCTGTTGTCCTACCGGTCTGGCCGAACTGAATTGCTCTAAAAATTGGATTCAAGCTTCCGATGCAACCAGTGATTATTTTCATACCTGCGGTTTTAAGAGCGATCGAATGCGAGGAAGCCCTCCTCAACCATTACCTGCTGGCGATGGCTATGTTGGCTTCTTGGATTTATACTTGCATCCAAGTAGAAATGCAACATACAAAGAATATGTAGGAGCTTGTCTCACCAGCCCAATGATTGCAGGAAGAGAGTATACTTTAAGTTTCTGGATTGGATTTGGAACACGCGGAACCTCTTACGGTCCTCGTGCAAGTACAACTTTGGCAATTTTTGGAGCAGAAAAATGTGCAAGCCTGCCATTTGGAAATGCAAACTCATGGCTATGCCCAACGGCCTATGGAGGATGGTATGAAATGGCCAAAGTCACTGCTTCTGGTACAAATAAATGGGTGAAAGTAAACCTTAAAATTGTACCTGGTCGGAACATGGAAACCATCGTGATTGGCCCGGAATGCACGCGAGCAGATGGATACTATTATTATTTCATCGACGAATTAATCCTTGAGGAATCTGTCAAATTTGATTCTCTTATCCTGAATATTGCAGGAGAACCTTGCAAAGACTCGATCAAAGTTTCTACTTCTTCTGTGGGTGTTGCACGCATCCAATACCAATGGTTTAAAGACGGCATCGCTATTCCCAATGCAAGTCTTCCCGGTTATGTAATTCCGAGGGGAGAAGAGGGTAAGTATACTTTGAAAGCAATCGACGGAAACGACTGCGAACTCAGCAACGATTATGACTACCAATTGGACACGACCTGGATTCATTGGGATACCAGTTTGTGCAAGGGTGAATCGATTCTAGTAGACGGCCGTACCCTTGATACTTCAGGGCTTTACCAGTTTATCCTTCAAGATTATAAGGGTTGCGACAGTGTAGTTGAGGTCAATTTGAAAATCAATCAGCCCAAAGATCGGCTCATTGACTTAAGCATTTGTGAAGGGAACTCGGTGATTTATAATGGTCACGTGTATGACTCCACCGGAATGTACGCATGGACCAATCCCGACCAGAATGGGTGTGATAGTGTGACGCGTCTCGATCTTTATGTGGGCAAAATCGTAAGGACTTCCTGGGACACCTCAATCTGTGAAGGCGATGAACTGATTGCAGGTACCAAGCGATATACAAATTCCGGAACATACCAGCAAATGCACACCTCCGCTCTGGGATGCGATTCGGTGCATACCATCTTCTTAAAAGTTCACCCAAAACAATCTTCTCAGTTGGATACGAGTATTTGTCAGGGTGATTCACTCTATTTTAATCAAAACGTGCTATGGACAGCGGGTACTTATCGCTCCATTTTGCCATCCCGAAACGGATGCGACAGTTCCATCACATTGAATTTATCCATTAAACCTACTTATTCCATTCCATTCGATGTTACACGATGTGCAAGCGACAGTTTTACGCTTGGAAATGTGGTGATGAAACAGTCTGGACTCTACTCAATCCCTTTGTCTTCAAGCCAAGGATGCGATAGTATCATTAGGGTCAACTATAATGCCATTCCTCCGGTATTGCAAAATGTTGATACATCTGTTTGCCCTGGTGAAACGGTTGTGATTGGTGGTATTCAGTATAACCAAGCTGGAAATTATCAACAGTTATATTCAGCCTCAAAAGGTTGCGACAGTCTAGTATCAATTCATATTGCCCTGATCCCTCAACCTGATTGGACTGCACAGTTACAGCATCCTAAGTGCGCGGGTGACATCAATGGACAAATTCACATCGCGCTCAATGGAACCAATGGTCCTTACATTTTTACTTGGAATGATGGCTTCCTTGGTAGAGACAGGGATCAACTAAATGCCGGAACATATCGGGTCACCATTACAGATGCCAATCAATGCAAAGTTTTTGATCAATTCGATTTGTTGGAACCAGATCCTTTGGTTTGGGAAATTACAACCACCCATGCGAATTGCAAAACGCCTCTCAATGGGAAACTAAACATTCTCCAGTATACAGGAGGTCAACAACCATATACTTTTGTTTTGGATGGACAAAAATTAGACTCTTCCCGTTCAAACGTGGATGTGGGAATTGGAACCCACACCATTCAATACATCGATGCAAATGGTTGTTTGGATGCGAAGGTATTCACGATCCTGGAACCTAAACAAGGGGACGTGAGTCTGTATCCAGACTCCATCAATGTTATATTAGGGGATTCTGTTTTTGTTTCTTTGAATGTTTCTAACATCGACAGCATTGTTGATATTCAATGGGCTGGACCTGGCATCATACGGTGTGCGTTCTGTGCTGATACGTATATCATTCCTGGAAAAGAAGGTGGTGTTTACAAAGTTCAATTGACGGATGTATATGGATGCATATATTACGCCCAACTACGCATCCAAGTAGATCAAAAATTCTATGTGCCAAACGTTTTTTCTCCCAACGGAGATAACATTAATGATTTTTTCTATTTGATATCTGACCGGTCAGTCGATTTGATCGAGTCCTTAAAAATATTTGACCGCTGGGGAAATTTACAGTATGAAGGACGAAACATCCATTCAAATTTGCCCAACGAAGGATGGAATGGCGAGTTTAACGGCCAAAAATCCTTGCCAGGAGTTTATGTATATTTATTCGAGTTTAAAGACAAAGGTGGGGCATTTCATCGGCTTTCCGGCGACCTTACGCTTGTTCGCTAACGAACCAATGTAACATCCCCATACAATATTCTTTCTCCTACTCCTGGGATGTTTACCTGGATCGAATAAATGTAAACACCAGGATTCATCTTGTCGCCATTGAGGGCATTACCATCCCAACCTTTTGATTCCTGCAATAATGTATTGGATTCATGAAAGATTTCATTTCCCCAACGATCAAATATTTCAAAACGCTGAATAAGGATCAAGCCATTCTCGGAAAATAATTTGAACCGATCATTGATGTTGTCACCGTTTGGACTAAATGTGTTGGGTACATAAACCTTATCATCAGCAAAAACCAATACCTGAATTTGTAAAGTGATGCTGCAACCATTGCTGTCGGTTAATGTGACCTGATACTTGGTGTCTTGATTGGATGAGATTTGTGGATTTAAGCAATTGGTACAACTTAAGCCATTGGCAGGGCTCCACAATATGGTAAATGGATTAAAATTTGGAAGGAGTTGAATGCTCTTGCCAACACCTGGAGCAATGGTGATTTCTTGAGGATGCTGAACCATTAATTTTGCAAAACTCAAATCCACCATCAAAATGGAATCACATCCGTTTTGAGCTTGTAACACTAGATTTCCATCCGGCCTTTTTAGATTGAATGTTTGACCTCCCAATATCAATTCTTCATTTTCACATAGGGTGTCTTGGTAATGGACTCTACTTATAGGTAAAAATCGAAGTTTTATGGATAACAAACTATCACATCCGGTTGAAGAGGCATTTGGTAATAATTCCGTGCCTGCTGGGTTGACGATGTCATACATCATTCCGTTTATGACAACGGAGTGATTCTCGCAAATGACGGTATCCAAACTGCCTTGGGCGGTTGGTCTAAATTGGAGGCGAACCAAAAGTATGCTGTCACAACCGCCTGCAGCTTGTCCTTTTAAAGTGTCTGAACCTTGTGGGTTTGATTTTGAATAGTAATGCCCATTCAATTGAATGCTGTCATTTTCGCATAAGCTCAATTCGAGGGTCTCAGACTTGCTTTGTTGAAATTCTAATTCTATGAATACGATGCTGTCACAACCATGTTCGCTGGCACCAATCAATTTTTCTTGACCTGTTGTTCTGTTTTCATCATAACGCTGTCCGTTAATGAAGACAAATTCTTGCTGACATAGTGTGTCTCGATATATGAAGTTGGAAACTGGAAAGTAATTTATCTGAATGTTTCGTACACTATCGCATCCATTTGCAGCCATTCCTTTCAAGGTATCTTTGAGCGTCGGGCGATTTTTGTTAAAGATTTCATTTCCAATCAAAAGGCTATCGCCATCGCAGAGTGTAGTGGAATAATTATAAACAGGTGTAGGCAGCAAAGTGAATTGAATGTCGACAATGCTGTCGCAACCCAATGGATCGGTTGAAACAAGTGTATCTATACTTGCAAGATGTGAAGGGTGATATGCTTTGCCATGAAGATAAACCGTATCACCCATACAGATGGTATTTCGAATCACCTGAGTCGGTGAAGGTGCTGTAAAAAACAGTTTAATCTGAAGGGTACTGTCGCATCCATGAACGCTTGCGTTGGGAAGTGTGATGGTGCCTGTTGGTTTAGAGGTATTGAAAATCTGTTGATGAATCTGTATGGATTTGGTTGAACAAATTGCTATCTGGTACACAGTATCTGCTGCAGGCAAGAAACTCAGCGACACATGAACAATACTGTCACAACCTCCAGTCGAAGCATTGGGAAATAATACCATGCCCGATGGATTGAACTGAGAAAAAACAGAACTTCCCACAACCAACGAATCTCCCGAACATAAACCTGTTTGCGTAATGTTGGTTTGAATATCTTGTACAATTTGAATGGAGAACGATACTTCATCACTGCAAAACAACACTGGTGCATCGAAGATGTATAAAACTAAATTGGAGAAAATGGTATCACCTGCTTGGTACTTAACTCCAGAACCCATGGATCCAGTATAATAAGCTGCTTGAGAAGAAACATTTTTACCAGCAATGGTAGGCAAAATAAAATAATTGCATACTTGTTGATTGCCGGGCATGGTCAATTCTACGATAGGTTTTACGCGTATTTCAATGGCTGTACTGTCCATGGGACAAGTTACGCCATCGCCAATTACATAAAATACTTTGAAATTTCCGGGTCCTGAAACTTGAGAATCCCACTGACCGTTTACCAGTGCTCCTGTTTTCAAGGGATCTTTGAATTGCCCTCCTGGATCTGCTTGTTTAAGTGCTAAGGATAAGTCTGTGAGTAGACCAGCACAAAGGAAGACAGTGTCTGCGATTCCAGGATTCAACTGACGAACCACTTTGACTTGAAGGACTGAAGTATCGGGCGGGCAATATGAATTTCCATTAACGATGTAATAAAATTGAAAGGTTTTATCAGCAAGTCCTGCCGTTTGAAAGATGCTATCCATCAAGCTTCCCGATAAATCCACATCAACAAACTGTCCGCCAAAATCTCCACCTCCAAGAATTTTATTCAAATTCACAGAGGAACCTTCGCAAACAGAGGTCTGATGATCTCCACCTGCATTGGGTTGCCGAATGATATCTATTCGAAAGCTATCGCGTGTTGCGCAGTTTCCATTCTGGTCAACGAGGTAAATGGTTTGACTTTGTCTAATGGTATCACCTGCTTGCAAAGGAGCTCCGGTAGATTGAAGATATGCGGCCTGGTTGGATAAATTTTTGCCAGAAAAAGCAGGAAGCACATATTCATGACAAACCACCTCATCATTCGGAAAAGTAAACGCAGGAGTCGGACTCACATGGATGATTACCTTGACAGGATTGGAGTTGCAATTGCCATCTAAAGTTACTGCATAAAGGGTGTCTCCGGAACCTTGGTAATCTCTACCGATTACCATGCTCAATAAACTGTCTCTGGCAAAAATGACACTTTTTCCCGATCTGCGATTGATGGTATCAATGAGCTGATTCAAATCATATTGAACCATTCCGGAAGAATCCGCACACAGGTAAATTTCAACACCTTGAGCTGTTGGCCGTTGAATCGCTTCCAAAATCATTGGAATGGGCATCGACACGCAGCTATCCTTTTGGAGCAAAGCATAAATGGTATCCAATCCTTGGATGATTACAGGTGGATAGAGCGTATCCATCAGTAGACTATCAGAATACCAGCTAACATGAATGCTCGTGTCTCCTTGTTGTAAATACCTGGATGCACCAATCAGGTTGAAGGATGCATTACCCATGCCATCATCACAGGCCCGGTCACTGAGCAACAATACGGTATTCAAATCCACCAATTCAAGGATGATCATGACAGGATCAGAAAAACACGTTCCATCACTTACCACGGCAAACAATGTGTCACCTTTTGTTTTGTAAGGAGAGCCAACTTGGCGAATGAGTAGATCATCTTCATAAAATTTTACAGTCAATCCACTTTGATTTTTGGTGATTTTTGGGATCAGTGCATTCAAATTGAAATCAGCTGATCCATCTGCTTTTGGACATGCTTTTGCACTGGTTTCATAACCCATTGGTTTGGGGTTTACGGTAAGCTGTATGGCGACAGGCTTCGACTCGCATACGCCGTCATGAATGCATGCAAAAATGGTAATGGAAATTGTTTGAAATGGCGATTGAATTTCTTGGGTCTTATTGTTGTCCAAAAAGAATTTTACTGTAGCACCAAAATTTCCATTTTTGATGGTGTTCTCCAATTTGGTCAAATCGAAAATGGCAAATCCGCTTCCGTCATCACATTGCCGGTCACCAGTGGCTTTAGCAATGGGGAGTAAATGTACTTTCAATTGAACTTGCACCAAGTTTGATTTGCAATTTCCATCACTGATCCGGGCATAAATGGTTGCATTGCCAGAAAGGTAGGGAGAAAAAATACGCTGCGTTCCGGCCATGTCCCGGTAATATTCAACCGTGCCTCCTGATACACCCAAAACGGTCGGGTCTGCGTCTTCCAAATTGAACAAGGCTTGTCCATTTGCAGTTTCGCATGCTTCTATGCTGGCATTGTTTGCTTGTGGACATTTAACATGCACGGTAATGCGCTCGGTGTAAATGGGCATACAGCAATCTGGATCAGGAACTGGATTGGGAATACCAACAATTTCATAGTCTTTGTCGCACCAATTTTGAGGGATGGTGTACATGAATGGATCGATGATGCTGTTTGCTGGTGTATAGGCGGGGGGAGACAATGAAGGAACTGCACATCCTGCATTGGAAATATTTCCTCCTTCCCAAAAATCACCGTTGCCAGTGAGGGTGCCAGGAATGTCGTAGCTTGCTACCGTTGAGCAAGCACAACCCGTAATGGTCATGACTTGCGTACGGTTACCCGGGCTCGCATCAAAATTGGAGTATGCTCCAATGGTTCGTGTACAAGTGCTTGCCGAAACATAAATCTTGCAGCTCAAACCACAAATCGCACTGAAATCGTAATTGGTCGACGCATTCGAACTGGTGAAAACAATCCAAATGGAATTGGCAGGAATGTTAAAATTCGCACCCACGGAAACTGCATTGCAACCTCCCACCAGGCCTGCTGGGCCGGCTCCTATCGAACACCCACCCGCTCCAATGTCGGCATTTCCAGCACCTCCAGTATTGTTTTGAGCCGCAAAGTCAAAGTTGAAATCGGAGGTGTTCATTCCGCTGCCACTCCACATGATGAGAAATTCATTGGCAGCCTCGGTACCACAGGCATCAATCATAAAACCCAGCAATTGCGGGCAAATCCGGCATTTTGGATTGTTGGTAATGATGTTTGCACTGCCGATTTTTACACCTTGCCCAGCGTAAGGATTAAATCCTGGATTGATATCGGCATAATAATCGATTTTTCCATTGTGAGGCAAATCGCCTCCCTGCACGTTGATGGTGATTTTATCACCTCCGCACCGATCACAATCTGGAATGCAAGGTGGGCTTGTGGTGGTTGAAGTGATTTCAGGACATTGACCAAATCCCACAGCAGCACAACACACCCATAAGAAAGCAATAAATATGCGCATTCCCAGACAAGTTTCGGTTTCAGAATCAAAGATAAGCAACCCATGGATTATCCCTCTACCGAATATTTACCTTGGGTCTGAGATTTAACATGGGGTTTATAAATGTAGGTCAATATGCTTGACCAATACAGGTTGATATTTTTACAATTGCAATACAAAAGTTATTGGAAACCCTGGAAGATCATAGCCTCATGAATGCAATAGCTTTCCGCTTACCTTCAGGTATTCCATTGCAGCAAGATGCATTTGATATTTGTATTCGGCAAGATTGCGAAGACTGCTTTCGTAAAGAATTTGTGCTTCCCGCAATTCAAAATACAAAGCAGAGCCTAGAAAATAATTGTTTTGAATCAGTGTGAAATGTTCCTTTGCAATAAGACTATTCGTTGCTTCCATGGCAACCAGTTCCTTTTGAAAAGTGTATTCATCAAAGGCTTGCTTTGAAATCCGCTCTTGCTCCAATTTAGTGGACTCAATTCTCAGTTTGGATTGCAATAGAGCCAGTTTTGCGTTGGACCATTCAATGTTTAATTGATTGCCAGCGTATAGAGTCCAATGAATGCCTAGTGAAGCATTCCACCCGTGATTTAAATTGTACAGAAGAAATCCTGCTTGATTTTCAGTTTTGTTGTAAGTGTAGCCTGAATGTAAAAGCAGGGAAGGGTAGCGGCTGGATTTTATTTCTTTGGATTGTGCTAAAAGCATAGCTTGCTCTGCCTCCAACCATTTCAATTCCAGATTGCTGAGCAATATTTTTTCAGGCTCATAAAGCGAATCCGGTAAATGATATAGGTACGAATCAAAGTCCAATTCGAAATCGGTTGTTAGCGTTTGACCCAACTGCTCATTGAAATGGAGTTTTAATGAATTCAACTGATTTTGTCTTAGTAAAATCTGTTTTCGTATCCTGTTCAATTCAAGCTGGGAGAGCAATACATCGGCCTTCCTGCCTATTCCTACCTGAAAACTCTTTAGTACAATGGTATATTGGGTATCCGTAGAGGCTAACAACTGTTTGTCAAACTCCAACAAATATTGTTCTTTTGAAATTTCCGCGTATTGCTTCGATACGTCAAAGACCAACTGTTGAATGGTCATTTGAAGTTTTTTTTCCTCCATGGACTGAAGTTGCTTCAAACGATCATATCGCGCATACATGCCCCATCCATCAAAGAGTGTCCATTCCAGTGATATCGCTCCTGCGAATTGATCAGATAATGCATTTTTTTTATCAACGGAAGTTCCGTTGAGGAATTCTTGTTGGGTATTTGCTCCACTTTTTGAATACGAACCATCCACTTCAATATGGGGTAGCATGCCTGCCTTGCCTGGATGTACAAGGTTCTGTGCAATTTTTAACTGATGTTTGTTGATTTGAATATTGAAATTATTGTTCAGTGCAATTTGAATCGCATCTGGTAAACTCATTTGGGTTTGCGCGCTTGCAGTCGTGCAGACCACCCACAGCAAGCTCATAAGAATATTGTTATGAAACTTCATCAGCTTGTTTGGATTTGGATAAAAATGTATAAATGGCAGGAATTACAAACAAAGTCAATAACAGCGAAAACATCACACCCCCTACGACGACTATTCCCATCCCTTTTCGACTGATGGCACCTGCACCTAATGCAAGTGCAATTGGCAATGCTCCCAAAGAAGTCGCGAGACTCGTCATCAATATAGGCCTAAGGCGTAATACGGAAGCTTCAACAACCGCTTCTTTGAGTTCGGATCCATTGCGTTGTAATTGATTTGCAAATTCAACGATCAAAATCCCATTTTTTGTCACCAATCCGATCAACATGATGATTCCAATCTGACTAAAAATGTTCAAAGACTGATTCAACAGCCAGAGGGATAACAAAGCACCAGTAATCGCCAACGGAACGGTCATCATGATTACAAATGGATCTCGGAAGCTTTCAAATTGAGCAGATAAAACCAAATAGATGAGTACCAACGCCAAAATAAAAGCAAACCAAACGTTGGATGAACTTTCTTCAAAGTCACGTGATGGTCCTGTGGTGGCCGTGCTAAATCGATCGTCCAACATCTCACGCGCAATGGAACGCATTTCCTCAATGCCATCTTTGATGGTGTAACCTTCTTGCAATCCCGCGGAAACCGAAGCAGACATGTAACGGTTGTAATGGTATAATTGCGGCGGACTACTCGATTCTTTAGATCGAATAAGATTCTCCATGGAAATTGGAAGACCCTCTCGGTTGTTTACTTTGAGCTTGTATAAGTCAGCCGGTGCATCTCTATTTTCACGACTCACTTGGCCAATGACCTGATACTGTTTTCCATCGATTTCGAAATATCCATAACGTTGTCCACTAAACGCCATTTGAATGGTTCTTGCGACTTCTTGCGTAGACACGTTGAGCGCATTCGCTTTGTCTTTATCTATTTCTACAGAGAGCTCAGGACGATTGAATTTTAAATCCACATCCACCATTTGCAAAACACTGCTTGCTTGGGCTCGTTCAATAAATTTGGGAAGGACCTCTTTGAGTTTTTCAAAATTCGGAGCCTGAATTACAAATTGTACCGGCAAACCACCGCGCGGTCCACCACCACCCGTCGAAATGGTTTGTTCCTGAATCACAAAAGTGCGAGCCTCTTGAAGAGGTGCTGTCAATTTTGTCAATTGGGTAGCGATTTCTTGTTGGCTTCGTGTACGTTTTTCCGGCGAATTGAGCCTCACCCTAACAAACCCCGTATTCACAGCTCCAGAGCCGGTAAATCCTGGTGCAGTGACTGATAACAAAACTTGCTTTTCAGGAATGGAGTCATGGATGATTTGAGATAATTTTTTCATGAAAAAATCAGTGTATTCATAGGATACACCTTCTGGTGCTGTGACGCTCAGCCTCAACCAACTCCGATCCTCCAAAGGCGCCAATTCGGAAGGTAATTTTTTGCCCATAAACCAAATGGATGCCGTACAGATCAACATGATGAATAGGGCAATCCAGCGGCGTATAAGAAACCATTGCAAAGCTTTTCGGTAAGTATTTTCCAAGCCAACGAAAAAAGGTTCAGTCAGATCATAAAATCGGCTGTGCTTTTGAGTAGAACGAATCATGTGCGCGTTCAACATAGGGGTCAATGTAAGCGAAACAAAAGCCGATATCAATACAGCCCCCGCTAAAACTACACCAAATTCTCTGAACAAGCGCCCTACAAATCCTTCCATAAAAATCACGGGAAGAAAAACGACTGCTAGTGTGAGGGAAGTGACCATAACCGCAAAAATGATCTCGCTGGATCCGCTCAATGCAGCTTGTAGAGGGGACAATCCCTTTTCTACCTTTTTGAAAATATTTTCGGTCACCACAATCCCGTCATCCACCACCAAGCCGGTTGCCAAAACAATGGCTAATAATGTGAGCACATTGATTGAATAATCCATCATGTACATGATGAAAAAAGCACCTATCAACGAAACGGGTATGTCGATCAACGGACGAAAGGCCACCAACCAATCTCTGAAAAACAAAAAGATGATCAAAATCACCAACGCTACGGCTATCAAAATGGTTTCTCCAACTTCTTTAACCGATTGTTTTATGAATCGTGTATTGTCCAATGCAATGTCCAATGTGTAGTCTTCTGGAATCTCTTTTTCAATGACTTCCATGCGTTTGTAAAACTCATCGGCGATGTCAATGTAATTGGAACCTGGTTGTGGCACAATGGCCAAGGCGATCATGGGTACATTGGTCTCACGAAGTATGGATTCTTCGCTTTCTGGGCCTAATCGGGCTTCTCCAATTTCCTGGAACCGCACGGACCTTCCATCAACAGATTTTACAATGAGCTGATTAAAATCACTTTCTGTTTTCAATTTACCAAGAGTACGGATGCTTAATTCCGTTTTGTCTCCGGCAAGTTTGCCAGAAGGAAGTTCTACGTTTTCCCTGGATAATGCATTTTGTACATCCTGTGGGGTAAGGTTTAAAGCAGCCATTTTAACTGGGTCCATCCACAACCGCATGGAATAGCGTTTCTGTCCCCAAATTTGAATGGTGCTGACCCCAGGAATAGTGATTAATCGTTGTGCCAATACATTTTCAGCATAGTCTGATATCTCGAGATGGTTCCTTGTATCACTCCTCACCGTCATGGAAATGATGGCGTCAGAACTTGCATCAGCTTTACTAACAGTTGGTAGTCCATCAATGTCCGCCGGCAAGGCACGCACGGCCTGAGATACTTTGTCACGCACATCATTGGCAGCATCATCCATGTCAAACCCCAATTCAAATTCGACCCGTATGTTGCTGTTGCCCTGAGCACTGGATGATGAGATGGTTCGAATTCCCGAAATGCCGTTGATGGCTTTTTCAAGAGGTTCTGTAATTTGGGACTCAATAATGTCGGCATTTGCGCCGGCATAAGTAGTTCTGACATTGATTACCGGAGGGTCAATGGAGGGAAATTCCCGAATTCCTAGAAATTGATAACCAATTGCACCAAACAAAACAATGAGTAAATTGACCACGATGGTCAATACGGGTCTTCGAATAAAAAGGTGCGAGAAATTACTCATTTTGATTCATCGATTTGATGTCAACAGGCATTCCTTCTTTCAATCGCATGATGCCCGTGGTGATCAATGTGTCACCTTCTTGCAAACCATTTGCAATGATAGCCCACTGTTCATCCCGGTATGATGTTTGTACAATTTGCTCTTTTACTTGCCCACCTTTGAATAAATAAACTTTATAACCCTTTAATACGGGTACAAGGGTTTCATTCGGAATTCGAATCACTTTTTCATTCTGATGATGGGTCAATGCAATGCGTGCAAATGCACCCACTTTCAAATAATTGTTCGGGTTTTCACATCGAGCACGTATCCTTAAACTACGGCTATTTGTTTCAATCAATGGTTCGAAAGCATAAATTGTGGCTTGCTGCAAAGCCTGCAAGCCTTCAACTTGAAACTGAATGTTTTGGCCGTTGCGAATTTGAATTGACTGATTTTCCGGCAATAAAAACTCCACAGCAATCGGGTGGGTACGCACCAGTGTTGCGATGGATGTTCCAGCTTGGATATAAGCTCCTTCAGAGTGTTTTTTAAAACCAATGACTCCACTAAATGGGGCATGTAACTTGGTTTTTTCTATCTGGCGCTCAACGATTTTAATATCCGCCCGTATGACATTCAATTCATTTAAACTGGATTCATATTCATCAACCGAAATGCCATGCGAACCAAGCAATTGTTTTTTCCTTTTTTCCTTTTCGATTGCCAAGGTTTCCTGAATGTTTAGTTTATTCAATTGCGCTTGCAACTCTGCATCATTCAATTGAACCAACAATTGCCCTTTGGTTACCGATTTGCCTTCTGGAATATTCAATTGGCTGATTTTACCCGGAACCTCCAAACTCAGTTCTACCTGATCAAGTGCTACCAGGCTTCCGGTTGCATTCAAAGTTTGGGGACGTGATTGCTTTAATAGAAGCATTCCGGCCACTTTGGGGATACCCGGTTTATTTTTTGTAACCGAAGTTTCTGCATTCTGAGATTTCTTTTCGCATGCCAAAATGCAGATGGCTATGACAACAAATGTTATAGTATTTAGTCCCCGCATAAACATGTTAACGCATTTGGTAAGAATTAAACATGAACAGGCCTTGAAGGTTTTACTGTATGGTTCATTTCAAATCACCTTTTAGAAAACCACTCAATGGCAGCTCTAATTTTCTTGTCCGATAGCAGTTGGTCATACCGATCCCCTTTCTGAACTTGTTTGTCGGGCGACACTTTCTCAGGAAACAGTGTGTTGGCACGATCGGCCAAGGCCCTTGTTGACAATTGCAAAACAAGGTCACTGCCAATTTGATAATGTTTGGTTAGTCCCGGCATTTCGGAATCTGTATCCTCTCCAACAAAGTAAGTGTTGGGTCGCCTCTTTAACGCTATGGCTGCGTAATTTCCGACACCCGATGTGTTGGGACCAATCAATACAACCACGGGCTTGCTTTGAATAGGATCCAATTTATGACATTTGATATGACTTCTGGCCAAAGTGTCTTCATAGACATTGCAAGCTTTTACATTCCAGGTTTTTACTACACGCCCGCTTGCATCGATCTCTTTGACGGCTGGACCATCACCAATCAAAGGGCTGATTCCTGCCAAATAGGCGATGAGGTTTCCTCCCGAGCAGAGCCTTAAATCAATGATGTATCCTTTGATCAATTCAGGGGTGTACAAAACAATGGAATCGTACAAAGCTTGAACCTGGCGGTTGGCGCTTGCTGTGTCCTTGTATGCCAAATCTGGAATTCTGATATAGGCAATGTCCTGTAGCAATTTTGTACGGTATATCTTTTCTTTTGCAATGCCAATTTGTAAGGGCACTTCCTTTGCAGCAGCTGTTTTTTGGCCGGTTTTCAAATGGGGTTTGATTTCTTGACCAGCATATACAATCAAGGCGCGGTGATCCCCAAGCATTCGGAAAATTTCAGAAAAAACATGCATGCTGTCATCCAAACTTTTGGAATTAGAGCATTGATGGTTGTATAGGCTATCAATGGCATTCCAATCTACCTGTTGGGAATAAATTGAATGCAACTTGATCAATTGGTAAATGCTGTCAGCTGTACCATGAGATTGTGCCTGCACTTGTGGGGCCTGCAGGATATGACAGAGTATAAAAATAAAAATCGTGCTTTTCATTTCTCAAATTGGCTTTTGTACTGGATTTCAAGACCTGCAAAGTAACGGCATTTTTTAGATCTTTCTTATACTATCGCGTCTTGCAATATTCCATCTTAGATTCATTTGAGAAATGTTAAATTTTTATCTTTAGGCAACTAACTACTGAGAAAAGGGATCATTTAATAAACAACCAACCTATGTGGAAAACCTTAATCTTCGCGATTTTTGCCATAGTCGAAAGTTTCAAGGGAGCTTCCCAATGCACCCCAATATATGCTAACCGTTGTACATCTACCACTGTTTTATGCTCCTTGGAATCGCTCAATGGCTTTGCTTGTAGCAAACTGGGGACAGAACCCAGTCAATGTTCGCCACTCTGTTCCACAGGGAGTATAGGAGACAATACGGCCTGGTGGGCCTTTCTTGGCGATAGTGGAGAGGCCACCATCAAACTAATTGTTGGAAACTGCTCAAAAGGACAGGGATTGGAGTGGGGTATTTGGGGCAGTTGCTCTTGCACAGATGAAGTCCTGTGCCATGCCAATCCGTGCATTGCTCCAAACCATATCGATTCGGCCCAAATTTTGAACCTCGAACCTTGTAAAGTATACTATCTGTGGATTGATGGATGTTCGGCAGATGTCTGTGATTTTACCTTGCAAATCAGTGGAGGTCATGGTCCCTCCATGGAGCCCCTTGGCTATATCAACCGGGATACTGGTAGGGTCATACCAGTATGTGCAGGTGCAGCAAACCAAAATTTTTTCATTGACCCTCCTTTGTCGTCTTGTCCAATCAATTATTTGTGGACCTTAGATGGTGATGAACTCGGGGAAAGTTCAAACTCACTGAATCTGGGTTTTCCCGATGAAGGAGATTTTATAATTTGTGTCAAACCCTACCTTGCCAATCAGCAAATTGGGGATCTGTGCAAACTGCAAGAGCAGCGTTGTGCAACAATCAGGGTCAGGAAAATTCCCGATTTTCATGGAAAGGACAGGATTATTTGCCGCGAACTAGCCCAACCAGGTGGGTTCAAGTGGCATGGCCAACGTGTCTTTAATTCAGGACAATACCGTCAGCAGTTTAGTGAGGGCCATGGATGTATATATGATTCCGTAGTCAATTTTATCGTTTTAGACTCGCCAGTACCTCCAGAAGTCTTTTATCTCACGTGTGATGATAAACCATATGTCGACCTTACTGGAAAAACCTGGGATGGTTGCCAGAACTTATTGGAAATTCCTTTGCCAAAATCAACCAGACCATTTGCATGCGACAGCTCTATACTACTGACGGCCGTACATGTCAATCTAAGCGCTGAAATCAAAAGCAAGTACATGAAAGATACATTGACCTACGACCCAATGGTTAGGATCACAGAACCTTGCAACGTCGGTGAGACTTATGCATTCAATTACCAATGGAGGGAATCCAACGACAGCCTGAATACAATACTTTCAACCGATGAACTGTTCAAACCTGCAGAGCCTGGGGACTATGTGTTGGATGTTTTCTTAAAATGTCATTTGGGCAACGACTCCATTGTATGCAAAACCACTCATTACGAAACCTTCAATGAATTGCAATTGATAGATGGTCCAAGAATACTAAGCTCCAAAGCAGTCTGTCCGAACGATACCACCTGGGCCTATGTTCAGTATGGATGGAGGAATACCATCTTGCAATATGCATGGGAAGTGCAGGGTGGTAACATTATTTCTCAACCGGATTCGGATGCCATCCAGGTTGTTTGGAATATTTTACCTGGCGAACAAGCATTTCTAAGGGTTGTGATAAAAGTCGATTCTTTTGAGACCCTTCCAGCAACTTGTGAAATCCACACCATCCAGATGCCTGGTTTGAGAAAAGATTTTTCTGTATTTGGTAAATTGGCAAGATTGGAAACCAATTCACACTTGAAGGGCTCCTGGACAATGATCAGTGGACCGTCGACAGCCTTTCTGGATGACCCCAATGCTTCCAAGACCTATGCCACGGTCGAAAGTTTTGGGACATATTGTTTTGCATGGCATGCGCAATTACCGGATTGTGAAGAAAGCGATACGGTTTGTGTGCGGTACAAAGACATAACAACGTATGAGGATCAGGAAGAAAAGAAGCATGAAAAAGGGGATAGTTTGAAAAGTGTTTTAGTGAACCGTATGAGCGGATCAAATGGCATTTCACTAGTGAACATCACAAAAAAACATGCAGTATTTTATTTTAAAAATGTTCCTACAAACAAACCAGAATTTGAATGGATCGCCCTCAATGGGAAGAATTTTTCGGTTAATGGGATGGATTCGAGATTTGATGGAAATTTTTTGAGTGTTGAGAAGCCTGAAGTTTTAGGCTTATATGTATTGAATATCAAAACCGAACTTGAAAATGTTCAATTCAAATTGTTCTTGAAAAATGAATGATTCGAAATAGTGCTATCAAGTTAGCATAGGTACATCAATATTTATATTTAAAGTAAATATTTTCAATATGTCAAAAAAATTACTTTTCGCAATGTGTTTATTCACTGCATTGAGCGACCGATTGATTGCACAATGTACTCCACCCATGTCAGAATACTGTGATGAAGTCAGTGTACTATGCTCATTGGATGAGGTCAATGGTTATGCGTGCCAAAACAACAGTTCTGTTCCAAGTCCATGCGCTCCACTGTGCTCGCAGGGTGGGGTTGGGCACAACACCAGTTGGTGGGGATTTGTATCGCAAGGTGGTAATGTAACCATCACGTTGACCATTGGAGGTTGTACCACATCTCAGGGACTTCAATATGGTATTTGGGGAGATTGCAATTGCTCTGAAGAAATTGCGTGTCGTTCCATTCCATGTGTTCCTCCGGGAAGTGTTGAAGTAATCAATGCAAACCTGAAGGCTTGTAAGACCTATTATCTATGGGTAGACGGCTGTTCGGGCGATATTTGTGATTTTACATTGAATAACAGTGGTGGAGGGTCACCTTCACTAAGCCCATTGGGTTATATCAACAATCAATCCAATTCAATAATTGATTCTGTTTGTGTTGGGGCTTGTGGTTATCGACTATTTGTTGATCCGCAACCCGGTACATGCAGCCCACACTACGTTTGGACAATGGATGCACAAGAAGTAGTAGGGAATTCGAATGAAATTAAATTGAATTTTCCTAAAGTAGGTGATTTTAAAGTTTGTGTATCAGCATATATTGGAAATGTAGAGAGCGGATCTATTTGTAGCAAAGAAGGTCCAAGATGCGCAACCGTGAAGGTACGCACTTTAACAGAGCGTGTTGGAAAAGATAGCCTGATTTGCTTTGAAAAAATTACTGCGGATGGTTTCATTTGGCATAACCAAAAGATATTGACCAGTGGCTACTATAGACAGAATTTTAAAGATTCAAGCTGTTGTAGTTTTGATTCTGTGATTTTTTTTAAACTGTTGCCCAAGCCCAAACCGGCAAATGTAATTCATATGGGTTGCCACAATGAGCCATACATTGATGCCATGGGTCGCTCCTGGGTAGGATGCAAAAACAAGTTCGAAATACCCTTGCCCAAGTTGGAAGTTGAACATGGATGTGACAGTTCAATTTTGCTGACTGCCATTCCTTTGGATCTGAAGGCAAATATCACGCATGCATACATCAATGACACCTTGGAGTATAGTCCGAATGTCATCGTACCCAATCCCTGCAATGTTGGTGAAACATATAGCTTTACCTACCGGTGGAGAGATGTAAATGATACACTCAATACAGTGCTTTCAACCCAGGAGTATTTCCGCCCTTCCAAACCGGGGCATTTCGTGGTGGATGTTATGGTTCTGTGTACTCTGGATTCAGTGAAGACTTTATGTTCTTTTAGTTTCGATGAACAAAAAGATGAAATGAATCTGTTCAAAGGTCCGAGGATAACTACCCAAAAAGAAATATGTCTATTGGATACCACATGGGTACATGGTACATTCAGTTTTTCGGACACGGCATTGAAATATTCTTGGGAAGTAGTGGGCGGGCAAATTATATCCAATCCGGATTCATCCTCCATACGCATTGCGTGGAGCTTAAACAAAGGCGAACAAGCGTTCGTTTCCTTGAAGCTTGTTTGGAATGGCTTCCAAAGTAGTCTTAGCATTTGCAACATTTATTCCATCCAATACAATGTATTGGGAAAAGATTTTTCGGTATTTGCTCAAAGCGCAAAATTGAAAACCAATTCTTTCTTGAATGGAACTTGGACCATGATTAGCGGACCCTCTACCGCCATTCTGGATGATGCAAATTCGCATACAACCGATGCCACCGTCGAAAGCTTCGGAACCTATTGTTTTGAGTGGAGAGCACAATTGCCAGGTTGTGAAGAGCGCGATACCCTTTGTATCCATTTTAAGAACCTAATCGTTTATGATGACCCGGAAAAAAGAAAAGAGGAAAGAGGGGATAGCCTAAAACGAAATCTTGTATTGCGGAAAGGAGACCTGAGCTTTTTAAGCAATACGGGTCAATACTTGATCTTGAAGTCCAATAATCCAATGCTCGGACAACCTCAAGCTGAATTTTATGATTTGCAGGGAAAATTAATCACTAAGGCTATGCCGTGCTACTGGATCAGCAATCAATATTTGAAAATTGAAAGGCCTGATTGCATGGGTGTAATCATTTTGAAAATCAATTTTCAGTCCGAATCAAAGTATTATAAAGTATTCTTGCATCAACCGTGAATTCAAATAATTTGTTAGCATGACCATGGGGAGGGCGTCAGACTAACCATTTCATGTATATTTGGGGCATTAATCCTCCGAATGCAACACTTATCTGAACAAGAAATTATCCGGCGCAACGCGCTTAAAGAAATTGGAAATTTGGGAATCAATCCATTCCCCGCAGAGGCTTTTCAGATTTCGACCAATGCCGCAGCAATCAAACAGTTTTTTGATGAAAAACCGGAATTGTTCCAACATGTTTCTGTGGCCGGTAGGGTCATGATGGTGCGCGATATGGGCAAAGCATGTTTTGTGGAATTACAAGACAACTCTGGTAAAATTCAAATTTACATCAAGAGAGATGAGATTTGCCCAAATGAGGATAAAACCCTTTATGACCTGGTATTTAAGAAATACACGGATATTGGTGATATCATTGGTATCAAAGGATATGTTTTCAGAACCAAAGTTGGGGAAATTTCGGTGCATGCTTCATTCTTGCAAATGTTGTCAAAGTCTCTGCATCCTTTGCCCATAGTCAAAGTGGATGCGGATGGTAAAACACACGATGCCTTCACGGATCCTGAACAACGTTACCGTCAACGTTATGTAGACCTCATAGTCAATCCACAGGTCAAAGAAATATTTATTCGGCGAAGCAAACTCATTCAATGCATGAGGGACTACTTCAATAGCCATGGTTGGTTGGAAGTAGAAACACCCGTTTTGCAAAGCATCCATGGTGGTGCCGCCGCACGCCCTTTCAAAACACATCACAATGCCCTGGACATTCCACTGTTTTTAAGAATTGCCAATGAACTCTACCTCAAGCGCCTAATCGTAGGTGGATTTGACGGGGTGTACGAATTTGGAAAAATGTTTCGCAACGAAGGAATGGATAGAACCCACAATCCTGAGTTTACCTCCATGGAAATTTATGTGGCATACAAAGATTATTTGTGGATGATGGAAATGGTGGAGGAAATGCTTGAACAGGTGGTGGAAAAAGTATGCGGTGGCCATGCTGTGATGGTTGGAGGCCAAAGCATTTCCTTTAAAAAGCCGTTTCAGAGGCTATCCATGTATGATGCCATACAACAATATGCAAATTTTGAAGTCGAAGGAAAATCGGAAGAAGCGCTGAGAGCATTTTGCAAGTCAAAAAATATTGAGGTCGATGCTTCTATGGGTGCTGGGAAATTAATCGACGAGATATTTAGTGCATTGGTAGAGCCAAAACTTGTGCAACCAACATTCATCACTGACTACCCCATCGAAATGACTCCGCTTGCTAAAAAACATCGGAGCAAGCCTGGACTGGTAGAGCGCTTCGAATTATACGTCAACCGAAAGGAAATAGCCAATGCCTATACCGAGTTGAATGACCCGATCGATCAACGACAACGCTTTGAAGATCAACTTTTGTTGGCAGCCAGAGGAGACGAAGAAGCGATGGCCATGGATGAAGATTTTTTGAGTTCATTGGAATATGGAATGCCGCCAACGTCTGGCCTCGGCATCGGAATAGACCGACTCACAATGTTGCTTACCGGACAGGAAGCAATCCAGGAAGTATTGCTGTTTCCTCAAATGAAACCAATAAAATAACGAACAACTGTTAGTTATGGGAGTGCGTCCCATATCCTGTTTCAGGCTTTTGTTATAATTGTTTGCCTATGAAAAACAATTGGAAATAGATCGCTCCGTATGGCGAATCTTTAAAATATGAAGCCAGTGGGTAAATTGACTACGGGATTTTGGCAATTACGTCCACATTGCCTTTGACCGGCTGATTCATTTGCACGAGGATTTCTGCATTCAATGGCAGGTACAGGTCAACGCGCGAACCGAACTTAATAAATCCAAAATCCTGACCTTGTTCACAGCGATCTCCCACTTGAGCATAACAACAAATTCTTCGTGCCAACGCTCCGGCAATTTGCCGCAACAATACACGGGCGCCATCTGCACGTTCAATCACTACGGTATTCCGTTCGTTATCGGTAGAGGATTTTGGATGCCACGCTACCAAGTACAATCCTTTATGATATTTCGTATAAATGACTTTCCCACTAAACGGATACCGGTTGACATGCACATTGAGTGGATTCATAAAAATGCTTACCATTTTACTGCGAGCGTTTAAGAACTCCTTTTCTTCCGCTTCCTCAATGACCACAATCATCCCATCAGCAGGTGCATACACCATATGGTCGTCATGGATTGAAATAGGCCTTTTAGGATTTCGAAAGAAGTTAAGGATCAGTCCAAATAAAATTCCCCCAAGCACCAAAACTGTCCAAAATAGAAAGGACATGCTGACTGCCAATAGGAAAATGTATACCACCAGCGAGCCTATGACCCACAAGTAACCTTCTTTATGAATGTATTTAAGCATAAGTTTAGTTCAAGAGCACAAAAATACCCACAACCACGATATAGAAAAAACTATCGAATCGATCGAGAAATCC